>FZPS01000177.1_pt50 | contig 56215 bp, 46 predicted proteins | sample 1817821 | NCBI WGS metagenome assembly FZPS01 (sample SAMEA104158645, study PRJEB21678) | metagenome | place: Germany | collected 2015-04-21 | reverse complement strand
GTGTGTACGTTTCAATACCTCATAGGTAGTCTATCAACATTTTGATTCTTGCGAGGGAAGCACATGGATGAGGGTTTCAATACCTCATAGGTAGTCTATCAACTGAAGTGGATATAGCGGCTGGGGCGTACGCACAGAGTTTCAATACCTCATAGGTAGTCTATCAACACGAAACCGCAACCCCTGCGTTCAGCCCGTTTTCGAGTTTCAATACCTCATAGGTAGTCTATCAACCACAAGGGCGGCCACCGTCACCTTCGCAGGCGCGACGTAATCACCGGTCGCGATGTCTCCCGCGATGCGGGCCAGCTCTCGCTGTGCGTCCCGTTTGGTGCCACGAACTGTCTTGGTCAGGTGCTTGCCGCCTGCGTACCAGTGCAGCTCCCAACTACTCTTGCCGCGCTTGCGTATATGTCCGGTCACCAGTCAGCTTGATCCTGCCCTTCTGTATCATCGGTGCGAGTGGTCAGCTTCGTCCACAGCCTGTCGATGACGACCGCTAGGGCACCGCAGACACCCGCGACAATTGCGCCGCCTATGATTCCGAATTGATAGCCATAGAGAACTCCGAGGACTGCTTCGACGGCTGCAAAGATGAATGCGAATATCCAAAACTGCCTTCCCATGAATGCTCCCTCCCTCACACTACGCCTCGCGTTTTCATGCTAAGCCACTTCATTATGACAATCTCCCGCGTCACGCCGAATATCCGCATGAACTCAGATAGCTGGTCTAAGCAGTTAATCTCCGCCAAGTGCCGACCTATGTACAACATGTCGGTGTCGCCAATAAGCCAGTCTGCTGCCCAACACACCGCTCTTTGTTCAGCCCTGCAGAGGCTTGTCCGCTCTGTGAAGCTAAACAGAGGGCCGTAGACGCCGGGCGGCGTGGTCCAGTGGTGTCCTAGCTCTTCGGCCAGGACTGATTTAGCTATGTTCGTCCGGTGCTGAATGCGACGTGCTAATGCAATGTATCCTGTTGTTGAAGTCCTGAAGTAGAGTCCATTCACACCTTCCGCTAGATCCCACCAGTCACCCCGACAAAATCGTTGCGCGATCACGATGGCATCATCAAGCGAAATCATGTTTGAGCTCCCCTTCGTCGGATTAGGTGTCCTTCACACCACCCCTTTCCGTTGCTTCTTTGCGTTCGCGTTCGTAGACAAATTGAATGTAGTCCTTGACGCTGCGAATGGCCTCGGGGGAGAGTCTTGCCAGCGGGCCTCCGACCTTGGAAAACGCGAGTGTAATAGCTTCATCGGTAGACAGCACGTCGCTGAGGTCGGCACTGGGCGGGGTAGGGTCATCCGTGCGGCCAAGGAGGTAGTCAACAGAGACATTGAACTTGACCGCGAGTTTTTGCAGCACGTTGAAGTCAGGGTGCCGCCGCTCGGTTTCATACAGCCCGAGAGTAGACTTCCCAAGGTTGAGTTCTCTTGCTAGCTCCTCTTGACTCTTGCCTGCTCGCATCCTGAGTGTTCTTAGTCTCTCTCCAAAGCTACTCACTGTAAATCACCAGCCTTATTATACTGCAAAATGTAGACTATATGTGTCTGCAATTCACAGATATAGAGAGAAAAGGAGAGGAAATTCTGAACAGCGCTTTCTAAGGCCCACTCAGCCAATTTTTGCGTTGGCTTCGTGGACCTACAGGAAAACCGCCTGCTCTGATACGACATTGATCATAGCGATCTGCAGTCGATCCCCGGGGTCTTATGCACTACCGATGGTCGACTGCACTCCAGCGCCACTCCCCGCCTTGTCATATTATAGTGCATTCTCTAGATAAGTGATTTGTCCTCTTTGATAGTAGCGCCATCACTAAGTCTTCTCCCAGAATCACGCTGCGCAAGACTGATGGACATCTCGTCCGAGAGAGGGTTCTCTTCGGTAGCTCGTAGCTCCGCATGAAGAAAAGAGCGTATAAGCGAAACTTTGTAACCATTAGAAGGTAGTGACACGCGAGTGACAGTATCGAAGTCTTCCACTCTACAACTCTCTCCGGAATGGCCTGAAAGGAATAACACAACCCACTGCAGAAAAACACCAATAAGTTGAAACGAAAGGTAGATCAACTATGAACAACAGAGATTACACTGGCATTGTGATTGAGGAAGCTCTAGACGACAACCTGCTGATAAACAAGCTTGATGTGCAAAAGGTGCGGATTACCGGACACGAAAGAAGAGAAAACAGGTGGCATATGTATGAGGTAAAGGCATCATTGAGCGAGATCGAAGAACTGGCAAGACATGTTATTGATGACTGGTACATTCATTTCTAGAAAGGCGCCAAGGTCATAGCTCTGTTCAGCAACAACCGCAGGTTTGAGTTTGATTACTACGACAAGGATTCCTGTAGGGAAATACTGGAATTCAGGCGTTTAATCGGGATTCCTGAAGAGCAGTTGGACTTCCCGATTAGCGGATTATGAGATGACCACGAATGGTTCGAACCTGTTCGACAGGTCGATCTACTGCTCACACACGTTCTGCAACCCATGCAGATGCCGCCCAAGTTTGAGCCTGTGAAGTCCTCCGATGCGACCCTGATCTCACAGTGCCCTTACACTGTCCGGATCCCCTGCGCCATTTGCACAACCCAAAATCCTATAATACAATCCAATCAGAGTAGTCCAAACATATCAAGCAACTAGCGGGAGGGCAGTCAAATGGGACAGTCGATTAGTAAAGAGACCATTGATAGGCTGCTTGTCTTCCAAGAAAACGAGATTACCGAATACCACATCTACAACAACCTCTCAAAGATGGTCAATGATCAGGGCAACAAGGAGCTCCTGCAGCGTATCGCCAGGGACGAGAAGGCGCACTACGATTTCTACAGCAAGTACACTCAGAGAGAGGTAAAGCCCAATCGCTGGCGGGTATTCCTGTACACCTGGATTGCGAGAATCTTCGGATTGACCTTTGGCCTCAAGCTCATGGAGGCCGGCGAATCAAGGGCGCACAGCGATTACAGCGAGGCCGCAAAGGAGATCCCGGAGGTATCGAGGATTGCCGAAGAAGAAGACAAGCACGAGCATGAGCTGCTAGACCTCATTGAGGAGGACCGCCTCAACTACATCAGCTCAATTGTGCTCGGCCTCAATGATGCGCTGGTTGAGCTGACTGGAACCCTGGCTGGGCTGACATTCGCTCTACAAAACACCAGATTGATTGCTCTGGCTGGTTTGATAACAGGTGTGGCTGCATCGTTTTCTATGGGAGCATCGGAGTATCTTTCAACCAAGACCGAGGGTGACAGTGCTGACAAAGCGCTCAAGTCCGCCCTCTATACGTGGATGGCTTACATATTCACTGTCGTTGTGCTCATCTTGCCGTATCTCTTGATCTCGAACTACTTCGTAAGTCTGCCTGTGATGCTGCTTGCCGGCATTCTGATCATTCTCGTCTTCAACTTCTACGTCTCTGTAGTGAAGGATTTGCCGTTCCGAAAACGGTTCTTAGAGATGGCCGCGATCAGTCTAGGTGTTGCTGCTCTTAGCTTCGGCATTGGCTATGTGATTCGCGCTTTCCTAGGAGTTGATGTGTAGCGCCTCACCCAGGAACGTGAGCGGTTCGGGCGTGGCCAGTTTAGGGAGACAACGTCAAGAGAGGCAGTTGCCATATCAGGCACAAAGACATGGGCCGCACAAGATCCACTAGATCGTGCGGCCGTCTTCTGCATTTCTAGAACCTATCACCTACGGAGCACCAAGAGCGTTACACACGCGGCGCAGAATGCGGGTCTGCGCATCTCCGATACCTATGACATTCGAAGCCTTGTCTTTAGCCTACGAGGCCTCATCCACTAAGCCGTCCAAAACGTTATGCCAGTTGCCACTAGAGCCACTACCAAGCTGATCACTGTCGGCGCCCACTTGGCGAGACCCCTCTGCTCTACAAACAGCGGTCCCGCTATGCTTGCTAGGAGCGCAACAGGCACGGCAGGCAAGAACATCAGCGTCCCGCCCATCTGACTAAACATTCCGACATAAGGCATCCAGAGAACACTTGTGACGACTGTGCCGGGGATAGCTGCGATAAGATATGACCAGCTGGATGCCGGATCCAAAAACGTGAGCAGGAGTAGGCCCAGGGCGCACGCGGCTGCTGGGAAAAGGAATAGGTGACTCATCCCAGGCAGATAGATCGTGCACGCGACGACGGCAGCATTCCACCATATCAACGCCCCGCCCCATAGGCCTGCTATCCCCGCCCATCGCCTTATCAGTGCGAGCACTGCGGTCACTCCGACAGCTGCCGCGGACACTATGGCTACACTGGCGGCGATGCTCTGCTCAACTATACCGCTCTCCAGCACGACCGGCAGGGAGGGTCTGATCAGCGATATGATCCCCAGTGCACACCCAATTGCTGCAGCAGAGGACACGACAAAGGCTACACAACCCACAACCAGGTTCAGGCCGGGCCTGTCCGGTTGTACAGCACCCAGTCTGGACCACGCGACCAGAGAGATAGCCAAGACGACGATCGCGAGCGGAAGCGCCAGTCCTTGCGGGTAGTGGACCAAGACCCTGGTGAACAGATCAAAGAAGACACTGTCTTCATCAGCCTTCATGCCCTCAAGATCTGCGTCTGCAAGGCCCAGAGCCAAGGCCATAGCAGTGTCGCCTAGATGTTGCAGAGTTCTGACGTCTACGTTATCCAGGTTGTCAAGAAATGTGTGGTAGTGCTGAGGCGTACCGATGTTTGCGAGGTTGTAGCCTGTCATGCCGACTTTCTTGTAGACAGTGAAGTCAGTCGAGTTTGGAAGTTGTTCATAGAATGAACAGTATGCCGAAGACGCCGCGGGTCTATCGACTACGTCTGCGTATAGCTTCACCAGCTCACGGTTTCCTTGCCCGGTCTCAAACAGCAGTGCCAAGCCGCTCGAACCGCGAGATTCCAGGTTCAAGACAACAGCTACTTGCTCAGCCAGAGGGCTGTAGGTCACAAAGGCGGTAGCTCCCAACAGACTCAGTTCCTTACCGTCGCTCAAAAGGAAGATGACCGGATTACGCACCTTTCTGTGAGCCATCGCCTCGGCTATCTGCAGCAATACTGCAATTCCGGCACCATCGTCCATCGCGCCGGGTCCCGAATGCACAGAGTCATAATGAGCAGTTATCATCAGCGCGGGGCCGGGCTGTTCGCCGTCAAGTTTGGCTACGATGTTCTTGACAAGTACATCCCGATTCCAGCTTGCCTTGGTGACAAACTCTCTGTGGACCTCGGGTTTGTACCCCAACGACTCAAGCCTCTGAATCAGGTAGTCTTTGACCAGCTCGTTCGCGTGTGATCCGGTTGGATGAGGGCCGTAAGCAGTAATGGCTGCAATGTCTTCCAATGCACGTTGAGCTGAAAACTCACCCACTCCAGCAGCGTCCCTAGGTTCAGGAGGGTTCATACTCCACACAGTAATAGCAGCTATGACCAACAAGGCCGCAAGCAGCAAGCCCGCTTGGACAGGGCCTACACCTTTGGAACGTCGCCGCTCGACGTGCATTCTCAGGCCAATAAGCTCGTAGCGCATCTAACCCCACGCCTTCCGTATTGAGTATTGCACACATTCTAGACACTGTGGCAGGCACTTGCCACATCCGCTCTGCCTAACCGAGGCGTCCCAGCAATTCGGCGGTCCAACTCTTTCATCTATCACTAGCCACGCTCTCTACTCATTGTTCTCAGTATCTCCGTGCTGTTGGACTGATTCCTCTCTGATCCTACGCATGGCTAGGTCGACGTATTCCTGCTTGATCTCATATCCGATGTAATAGCGATCGCTCTCTAGCGCCGCCAAACAAGTAGTCCCACTCCCACAAAATGGATCCAGCACTACGTCTCCCTCAAATGTATAGAGCTGTATCAACCGACGAGGAAGCTCTATAGGAAACGGAGCGGGATGCCCGATGCTCTTTGCCGATACCGAAGGAAAGGACCAAACGCTCTTGGTCCAGGCTAGAAATTCTTCTCGTTCGATTGTGCTGTTCCTTCCCCGCGCCTTTCGGGAAAACGTCCCTTTGCAGAATACGAGTATGTACTCATGCACATCCCTCAGCACAGGATTGGCAGCTGATCTCCAGCTCCCCCAAGCCGTCGACACTCCGGCGCTGGATCCTTTGTCCCAGATTATTTCGCCTCGCATGTAATAGCCGATTGAGAGCATGTCTTCAATGATAAAGGCGTGCAGGGGGATGTAGGGCTTCCGGCCCACATTGGCTATGTTGATGCAGGCCCTTCCGCCCGGTACCAGCTTGCGGTAAGTTTCGCTCATGACTCTTCTTATTAGGGATCGATATTCGTCAATCGAAAGGTCCTCATCGTATTCCTTGCTGACGTTGTACGGGGGTGAAGTCACCATAAGGTGCACAGACGAGTCTGGTATCTCCTCCATTGATTCACTTGACTTGCAGTAGACCCGATTGAGCAAGGACTCGTCTATCGGATTTTCGATGTATTCGATGTCAGAAGGCACTTCAAGCTCATCGTACAGCCTACTGCTGTAGAATCTTGACGAGTCGTGACTGATCCGGCCAGCTGTCCCAAATGAGCTTGTCTTGGTCCGTTCCCTGCGTTGCCTCAATACTGTGACACTCCAATCAGAGCGATAGCCGATACAACCTCCCGGCTTCCCGACTGGTCTATACGCAGTCAGGCGGCCGGGAGTTTGTCAATCTAGGCGCCACGACCGCACCACGTCTTTCCACCTTGCTTTGCGTGGTACTCCCTACACTCCTTGCACTTTCCATGCCTCTTGCAGTTGACCGATGGGCATTTGCAGTCCTTGTTTACTTCTTCAGACATCCAAGGCACCTCCTTTCTAAGTCCTGTCACTACGTCTGCGCCAGCTGTGTCATAAACCCAGCCTATTGCGTGGCGAACGACGTCTTGTCCACACATGTACGGTGACTACTGAACTCCGCCTAGTCCGGCTTCACCTGCAGCTATCCTGTCCATACATGTATAGTGGCTGCCGAACCTTATCCAGCCCGGCCCATCCGGCAGCCATCCTGTCCGTGCATGTATGGTAACTACAGTCTGCCAAGCTGATCTTCCAAAGACTTGCCCATCTCAAGGTATTCGTTGTAGAGGTCCTTGTAGAGCTCGACATTGCTCTGTATCGGTTCATACGTCTTGCTAAACCCGCTGAACATCGCGTTCTGCGCTTCCTCTACATTCGGATAAAGCCCTGCTACGACTGCTCCAAACATAGCAGCTCCGACTGCGCAGGTCTGCTCGGAGGCAGCGACCTTGATCGGCATTCCCAGCACATCCGATGTGATCTGCATGACTAGCTCGTTTTTCTGAGGGATGCCGCCCAGAGCGATCACCTGATCAATCTCTACTCCTTCATCGGTGAACCTGTCGACGATCGCCTTGGCGCCAAAGGCAGTGGCCTCAACCAGCGACCTAAATACCGCAGGTGCAGTGGTGCCTAGTGTAAGGCCGGCAATGACTCCCTTGAGGGTCTGGTTCGCGTATGGCGTTCTTCTGCCGTTTAGCCAGTCGAGAGCCAACAGAGACGTGCTGCCGGGTTCAATCTTTGCAGCCTCTTGGGTGAGGCGCACCAACATCCGGCTGTGAGCCACTTCCTTGATCCTATCAGCTATAGTCGAATCAAGGCCCTCGACGTCAGTCAACACAGCCTCAAAAGGCCATTGCAGCAGGCTCCTGTACCACGCGTACACGTCGCCAAAGCCCGACTGTCCGGCCTCAAGCCCTATCATTCCCGGAATGATTGACCCGTCAACCTGTCCGCAGATACCCTTGATCAGCTTGTCGCCAATAACTTCGTACCTTGCCACCATCATGTCACAGGTCGATGTCCCCATGATCTTGGCGAGGGCCTTCTCGACGATCCCGCCGCCGACAGCGCCCATGTGTGCATCAAATGCTCCTACCGCAACAGGTATACCTGCAGGCACCCCAAGTCTGTCCGCCCACTCCGGTACCAGTTGCCCTGCGCTCACGTCTGATGTGTATGTCTCTGTATAGAGCCGGTCCCTCAGCCCGCCAAGCAGTGGATCTACCGCAACAAGGAACTCCTCGCTGGGCAGGCCTCCCCACTCGGCATGCCACATAGCCTTGTGCCCTGCCGCGCACCTGCTTCGCTTCATGACCTTAGGATTGCAGGTCGCTGTCAACAGAGCCGGGATGTAGTCGCAGTGCTCAACCCACGAGTAGGCTGCCTCCCGGATCTTGCTATCGTGCTTCAGGATGTGCAGGATCTTGGCCCAAAACCATTCAGACGAGTAGACGCCTCCCTCGTATTTCGTGAAGTCCGTTCCTCCCCATGTCTTGGCGATCTCGTTGATCCTGGCGGCTTCATCTACTGCCGTGTGGTCCTTCCACAAGACGAACATCGCATTCGGATTGTCTGCGAACTCCTCGATCAGTGCGAGTGGTGTGCCGTTCTCATCGACAGCGCACGGAGTAGAGCCTGTTGTGTCGACTCCGATGCCAGCGACTCTGCTGGCAGATCCGGACGGAAGCTTGGCGAGTGCGCCCTTGATACACTCCTCCAGGCCCTCTATGTAGTCCAGTGGGTGCTGACGAAACTGGTTCTTGCCCGGGTCGCAATACAGCCCATCACTCCAGCGCTTGTAGTGTGCAACGTCGGTGGCCTCCTCCTTTCCAGTCCTAGCATCCACGACCACTGCTCTCACAGAATCGGTCCCAAAATCGACTCCAATCACCAATCGATCTGACATCGCCAGTCCCTCCATATCAAAGTGGCATGACGCACCTGCTCCTACATCCTTTTTGACACGGCCACGCCAAATACCTCCATATGTAAGCCTTATATAGTTTGACTGGCGGTATAGTCAGGAGTATTATTCAGGCAAAACGTCGGAGTTGGCGGGGTGACGGACAAGTGGCTGTTGAGGTAGGCACTGGTCGCAATGCCGACACGGTGATTGAGACCTTTGAGCTGAGCAAGTCGTTTGGCAGTGTGCATGCCGTGAGATCCCTGAGCCTCAAGGTAAAGCGCAACTCGATCTATGCGTTCCTCGGGCCAAACGGGGCGGGCAAATCAACCACGATCAAGATGTTGCTGGGACTCACACGGCCGTCGAGCGGCTCAGGCAGGGTGCTCGGCATGGACATCGAGACTGACTCCGTGAAGATCCGCCAACGTGTAGGGTACCTGGCTCAGGATCCGCGCTTCTACCCAAATATGACTGTGCGGGAAACACTCATGTACGTCTCGCGCTTCTTTTACTCGGGCCCCAAGCGGGCGTTAGAAGCTAGAGTCGACGAAATGCTGGACCTGGTTGGCTTGTACGATCTGAAGGATAGACGGGTTGGTGTCCTCTCCGGCGGAGAGAGGCAGCGACACCGTAGCTATCATGAACAAGGGAGAACTAGTCGTCCAAGCACCCATTGACGACTTCTTGTCGGACAAAGCCTCTGTAACGTACACAATTACCCTCAAGGGCAACCTGCCCGCAGTGTACGGTTTAGTATCAGGCCTTCCATTTGTCAGGTCTGTGGACAGAGTCGAGTTAAAGAGTACCGGCGACGCTTTTGAATCGTGGGCCGTAACAGTCTCAGATGCCCAAGCAGCAGAACAGCACTTGCTGAGGGCTATTCTGAGTGTCGATGAAGCAGTTGTAACGAAATTCGACAGAAAACATCTGGATCTCGAAGAAGTCTTTGTTAGCATTGTCCAAGGCGGTGGGCTTGAATGAAGCGAACATCAAACACCGGATCTACGGGCCTGATGACCGTCACGGGTGACAGTCGGTGGAGCGGCCTGTCAAATCTTCTGCACAAAGAACTGCGGGACTGGTTTTCAGGCATTACGCCGCTGTGGACGAGCTTGATCTGGATCGGAATGATAAACGGGATCATGCTCTTGGTCTTGATCACTGAGCGCAAGAGCGGGTCAGAGCCCCTCAGGCTCGCTGCGCTCGCGGTTGACACGTACAGCCAATTCGTCGCCATGTTTGCATCTGTAGGCGTTGTGATAGCAGCCTTGGATGCGATAATAGCTGAGCGGGAGCTCGGCACCTTGGCATTCACCCTCTCAAAACCCCTATCAAGGGCCTCGTTTGTGCTTGCAAAGTTTGTCTCAAACGCTATAGGCATCTTTGTCACCTCTGTGCTCATTCCGGGGATAGTGGCGTACATTCAGACTTGGGTAATAGCAGGGACTCGGTTGCCAATGGCACGGTTTGGCATTGGTATGGTGATCTCTACGGTTGGCTTGCTGTTCTATTTGGCTCTGTGCCTGTTCCTCAGCGCTGTATTCAGACACAAGGGCCCTGTAGTCGCCATTTCGCTCATCCTTATCTTTGGGCAGCAGTTTTTCCTGTCACTCATTCCACAGCTCATGTATGTAATGCCTTGGAGCCTTCCCGACCTCGTTAAGGCGTATGTGTTGGATAGCTCACTGACTTCGCCCGCACCTTTGATTGCCGTTCCCTTTATGATTGCGCTGCTGCTAGCTGCGACTGTGGCTGTGTTTTGCCATGAAGACATCTGATTATACCTTGTAGTTCATAATAATCACTCTTCACTTTCCTTTCGGACTCGGGTAGACTGTACTTGCAAGCAGCACTAGCATTCAGCTGACGCGGCGCGAGGCATTGTCAAGGCGTGATTCAAGCAGCCGCGTCCCAAGTGAAAACGAGGTGATCAGCATGGCTGAGCAACTGCGCAACTCCGCGCCACGTCCAGGCGGGTTGAGGCATACAACTCTACGGATCACAGGTATGCACTGTGCAGCGTGTGCAAGGCGGGTGGAGACTTCGCTGGCAGCACTGCAAGGTGTCCGTGAAGCAGCAGTGAACCTCGCCACAGAGCGGGCCACTGTTGCCCATGAGTCAGACAAGATCAACACGGAGCAGCTTATTGAGGCGGTAGTCAACCTCGGGTACGGAGCCTCGGAGGTCGTCGATACAACAGAGGCTAGAGACAAGGAAAAGATCGCACGGGAAACCGAGATCAGGCATCAAACGGTCAGATTCGTACTGGCAGCGTTGTTGTCCCTTCCCCTGCTATTGGGGATGTTCGTGCACATGCTTGACCTCGAGGCCGGGCGGTTCCTGCTAGACCCTTATCTGCAGTTTGTTCTGGCAACTCCCGTCCAGCTTGTAGCCGGGTGGCAGTTCTACCGCGGCAGCTACAACGCGCTCAAATCGCGCAGTGCAAACATGGATGTGCTCATAGCACTCGGCACTACGGCAGCATATGTCTACAGCACGATAATCACGTTCTTTGGTGAGGGAGATGTATATTTCGAAACATCTGCGCTCGTTATCACTCTCATCCTGTTGGGCAAGCTCTTGGAGGCAATAGCCAAAGGCAGGACTTCAGAGGCTATTCGAAAGCTCATTGGCCTACAGCCTCGCACTGCGAGAGTGGTGCGCGATGGAGTCGAGATCGACGTGCCGATTGAGCAAGTGGTGGTAGGAGACATCGTTGTCACACGCCCTGGAGAGAGGATACCCGTCGACGGAGTGATCATCGAGGGTTCGTCAGCTGTAAACGAGTCTATGCTCACAGGCGAAAGCGTCCCCGTTGACAAGACTATCGGCGACGAGGTGGTAGGTGGCACCATAAACGAACACGGTTCATTTCGGTTCAGAGCAACCAAGGTAGGAAAAGACACTGTGCTTTCACAGATTGTAAGGCTCGTCGAGGAGGCACAAGGGTCCAAGGCACCGATCCAGAGGCTCGCAGACGTGGTATCCGGCTACTTCGTTCCTGCGGTAGTCGCAGTAGCAGTCCTTACCTTCGCGGTGTCCTACGGCCTCGGCGTAGGCTTTACCCAGGCGCTAACACGCTTTACCGCTGTGCTGGTTATCGCCTGTCCGTGCTCTCTCGGGCTGGCGACACCCACTGCAATCATGGTTGGGACAGGCAAAGGAGCTGAAAAGGGCATCTTGATCCGCAGCGGAGAGCACCTGGAAAAGATACATAAGGTAGACACGATCGTACTGGACAAGACGGGCACAATCACAAAGGGCGAGCCGGAGGTAACTAATGTCGTGGAGCTAAGGTTCTCGCGGCCGGACCTCCTCAGACTGGCTGCCGCCGCGGAGCGCGATTCAGAGCACCCTCTGGCTGCAGCGGTTGTCAGGTACGTGGACAAGGAGGGTATCGATATCCCCTCCCCATCTGGTTTCAAAGCCATCCCTGGTGAAGGGGTCGAAGCAACAGTCGAAGGCAAGCGAGTACTAGTTGGCAACGCACGCCTCATGTCAGAGTCAAGCATAGACACAAGTGCAGCCAACGAGCTCTTGGGCAAACTCGAGCACGAGGGCAAGACAGTCATGATCGTTGCTGTTGATCATGAGGTGGCAGGACTGATTGCCGTAGCTGACACTGTAAAGGGGACATCTAGACCTGCCATCCAAGCACTGAAGCATATGGGGATCACTGTCTACATGCTGACAGGCGACAATGAGAGGACCGCCAGAGCGATCGCATCACAGGTAGACATAGACGAAGTGCTTGCCGAGGTGTTGCCCGAACACAAGGCAGAGCAAATCCAAAAACTACAAAGAGAAGGCAAGAGCGTTGCGATGGTCGGAGATGGGATCAACGACGCTCCCGCTCTCGCAGTAGCGGACGTAGGCATTGCAATCGGGACAGGCACAGACATCGCCATGGAGGCTGCCGACATCACCCTGATGAGTGGCGACCTGCATGGCATCGCGGCTGCGATTCGCCTGTCTCGACAGACCATGCGGATCATCAAGCAAAACTTGTTCTGGGCTTTTGCGTACAACTCGATAGGCATTCCAATTGCGGCGCTTGGCTACCTGTCACCGATAATCGCAGGCGCTGCAATGGCTCTCAGCTCAGTAAGCGTGGTCACCAACTCCCTCAGGCTGAGGGGGTTCGATCCGACGCAGACCGGTTGAAACATAGCTCACGCTGAGAGGTCGCTCATATGTAGTACATAGGCGGGGTGGACTCGTTTTCTAGCTGATCAGCCGTCTCCACGAGGTCGGCGAGCGTAGTAGTGTCTACCACGTCGGATATCGCGTCGTGCACCTTTTGCCAAAGACGCCTTGTCGCACATGCTTCCTCACGCTCGCAGTGCATCGACTCGTCATCCGATACACAGGCAGTCGGGCCTATTGGGCCTTCCAACACCCTCAAGATCTGGCCTACTGTGATGTCGGACGGGTCGCCGGCAAGCTGATACCCGCCTTTTGTACCCCTCACACTTCGGACCAGGCCCGCCTTTCTGAGAGCCGCAAAAAGCTGCTCGAGGTAATGCTCTGATATGCCCTGTCTCTCTGCGATATCCCGCAGGGGCACTGGAGCAGCATCTCTATTTCTCGCCAAATCAAGCATGGCTCTGACGCCGTACCGTCCCTTTGTGGACGTTCTCATTGTATAGAAACCTCCGGCCTCAATGCAGATTGTCAGTCAAGCATACCCTCAATCAAACATGCCTTCAATCGAGAGGTATCTCTCTCCGGTGTCGGGCAACACTGCCAACACCCTCTTGCCCGGGCCCAAATCCTCGGCGACCTGGAGAGCCGCCACTACTGCAGCTCCGGATGAAATACCTGCAAGGATGCCCTCTTCTCGAGCGAGCCTTGCGGACATCGCCATCGCATCGCGGGTTTCAACCGGGATGACTCGATCGTAGATCTCAGTGTTGAGCACCTTTGGGACAAACCCGGCTCCAATGCCCTGGATGCCGTGCGGCCCCGGGGCTCCTCCCGAAAGAACAGGTGAATCAGCCGGCTCGACTGCTATCACCTGCACGCCTTTGATCTCGCTCTTGAGCACCTCGCCAACGCCAGTGAGCGTACCTCCAGTGCCTACTCCTGCCACAAACGCATCGAGGCGTCGGTCCAGTTGCTCAAGTATTTCCAACGCAGTAGTCCTGCGGTGGATCTCAGGGTTTGCGGGGTTCTCAAACTGCTGCGGCATAAAGCAATTGCTGCGTTCGTTGAGGATCTCCTGGGCTTTCCTGATGGCGCCGGGCATTCCCTCTGATCCGGGCGTCAACACCAGCTCTGCCCCGAACGCACTCAGCAGCTTCCGCCTCTCAATACTCATTGTCTCCGGCATTGTGAGGATCAAGTGGTACCCCTTGGCTGCAGCTACCATCGCAAGCCCGACACCGGTATTGCCGCTTGTCGGCTCGACTATAGTAGCTCCTGGTTTCAACTTGCCTTCTCTTTCTGCAGCCTCTATCATGCTGAGGGCAATGCGGTCTTTGACGCTGCCGCCGGGATTGAAGCTCTCCAGCTTGACAAGAACCTCAGCACTGTCGCTCTTGACGAGGCGGTTAAGCCTGACAACAGGAGTTCTGCCTATAAGGTCTATGACACTGTCATGAGGACGCAGTTTCATTGAGAGACCCCCTACTTCACTTTGTGGCCGTAGCCCAGATACCTTTAGTCTAGGCCAGGTCGCGAGTCAGTCTTGCTCAAGTATATCTTATTAAAACGATTGGATTATCCGTCTATTGCGAGTATACCAGTCACTGGTGTCAGCGTCAACAACACACTCAACGTCAACAACACTCCTAGTCAGACGCGCTGACAGCCCGGCCTACTGCCTGACGGGTCTCCCGAACGAACTGCCTTCTGGCTCCTCTAGTGATACTGCCGTGATACGCCATGCTATGCGCCCTGCCTAAAGGCGGATCAAAGAGGCTGGCGAAGCCCTGAAAAAACGCGTCTACCTCGGCTCTAGACGGCATCGACGATTGAGCTCCGGGCCGCTGAACTGACAAAGCGGCAGCGGCATTCGCAAACACCGCGCTCTCAACCGGATCCAGCCCATCTACTATGCCGACTGCGAGCGCAGCTCCAAAAGCGTCTCCCGCAGCCGTGGTGTCCACAGCTCTTACCTTGTGGCCTGGTATGTGGACCGGCTCTTTGTCAAGAGCCATAACAACTACTCCGTTGGCACCCAGCTTTACAACAGCTGCATTCACTCCCCCATCAAGCAGCCGTCTGCATGCTGTTCTTGCGTCCTCGCAGGAGCGTATCTCGGCTAGTCCTGTCAGTACAGAGGCCTCCAAACAGATCGTCGCCGACCTTGCCAAGAAAAATGCAGTTACCACCCAGCATCCCTACGCAGGCAGCTTGGTTTGCACCCTTGCCGCCTGGAAAAGTAGAAAAGCTGTTTCCGCTAACAGTCTCGACCGCAGCAGGGACTCTGTCCACTGTGGACCTCGAGCGATCGATCTCCGGGGCATTGACAAACCGACTCTTGGAGCAGGCAAACGCGACAAAGGCCCCACTAGCGGCTCCTTTGTCCTCCTACTAGGATTCGCCAATGCGGGCCATGTATGCGTTGGCGCTGACCGGTCACAAACCGTACAACTGCTGTCTACTTGGTATCGCGTAGAGCTACGCAGACGGTGATGTCGCCTTTCTCGCTTCTCATCGGAATGCTCAATACCGGCACTACAGTAGTCACGATCAGTTCTTTGCCCTGGATCAAAGAGGGAGGAGTCAAGACTGACCTGTATCCGTTCTCTGCCAGCGCAATCGACGCGTTGCCTGTAACCATGTTGCCTAGCTCGCCGATCGCGCTCTTACCGATCTCGTCCAGCTCCGTCACAGTTTCGCCCATCATCGTTGAAACTATGTTCTTTGCTGTTGCGCTACTCATTGTCAGGATTACCTGGCCCTCGACATCACCTGCGACTCCGATGATGACGTTCATGTCGTGCCCCTCAAACGGACTCGGCCTCAGTGTCAGCTGTCCGCGAGTCCAATCTGCAGGGACCTCCTTCTCAAGGACTGATAAGACTGAGTTTGCGAACGGGTTTATAAACTCTACCTTCACTGCACACCTCTCCATCCAGTTTGACGAGACAACGGTCTAGCACCTCGATACCCAACACTACCCAAGCCAACACTTGGCAGAGTTCTACGCGCTGAGGCGAAATCCTGCCAAATAGCTACCAAAATCGCTGTTTCCAACTTGACGCACTCCTCCGGCACCCTATATAGCCCCGGGTCGCGCTGAATCAGTTCAGGTGCTAGGGTAGCACGAGTCGGCTTGTAGCCGAGGTTTCTGTTTCACTTCGCTTGATGTAGGCCGTACTCCTGCTCAACATGTACTCCTGCTCCGATTGACTGTTCTGATACATGCTTGCTATAATCGCGGTAGTCAGTAGCAACACAGTCCTGTCTATACTAAACCGCTACTGCGTGTGAGGTTGGTCTGGTGACCGAAGGGCAAGGCAATCGTGCTTCCACAGGACTTGTCACCATGGTCGTCCGCGGGGGCTGCAAAGTCCGGGTCGATGGCCAGGTAGTAGATTGTATTGCCCAAAACGCTAGCAGGTCGGCAGGTGAGCCGGAACTGGCTGTCGGAGACGAGGTCACGCTGATGCACCCTAGCGGCGGTCTCTACCTGCTAGAGAGCGTCCTCCCGAGGCGAACATCTCTTTCAAAGGCTGATCCCAGACGTCCTGATCTGGAGCAGGTCATTGCAGCGAACATAGACCTGGCAGTGCTGGTAGTCACCATAACAGAGCCTTCACTTAGGATAAGTCTTGTCGACAGGTTTCTTGTCGCATCGAGGATTAGCGGAGTCACGCCTCTCATATGCGTCAACAAGATCGACCTGCTGAGGAACGAAGAGAACTCACCAGAACTCTCATGCCTTCTGGCTTACAACGAAATGGGCGTGGAAGTTGTTGTCTGCTCTGTTGTTACCGGGCGAGGTATAGACAGGCTCGCACAAATGCTGCAGGGCAAGAGGTCAGTCCTCATCGGGCAAAAGGGCGTCGGCAAGACGTCGCTTATAGACGCCCTCTTTCGCGATGCCGAGCTTAGTGCCGCTCAGCCGCAAAAGGGCAGAGCAAGAGGCAGGTCCGCTACTATGCAAGCCATACTGCTTCAACCCAAGCCTGGAATAGAGGTCATTGACACCTCTGGATTGAGAGACTTCGGGATCAGAAGGATGACCGCGCAAGAGCTCCAAGAGCATTTCCCTGAGTTCCGCGTCTGCGCTTCGGGATGCGAACGCAGAGACTGCACCCACACCAGTGAGCTCAACTGTGCTGTAAAGCGTGCTGTGCACGACAAGTCTATACGCAGGAGCCGTTACGAAAGCTACCTACAGCTGCTGGGCGAAGACAACCCCAAAAACGACAAGAGTGCCGTCTGCAAACGCGGCCAAAAGAGCAGCTTGACTACGAGTACAATCGATGCAGAGGGCCCCTTTAGGTGTGCCAACTGTGGAGAGCACGTCGGCACAGAGAACGCAGGTACACACCATAGAAACCACTGCCCCAATTGCCTATACAGTCTGCATCTCGACAACAGGCCGGGCGATAGGTCAGCGCACTGCGGGGGGCTTATGGAACCCATAGCAGTGTGGGTCAGGCACGGCGGTGAATGGGCACTCATCCATCGCTGCAAGGAGTGCGGGGCGCTTAGTTCCAACCGCATCGCTGCCGACGACAACGAGATCCTGCTACTGTCTCTCGCTGTGAGGCCCCTGTCCTCACCGCCGTTCCCTCTCAACAGGCTGAAAGATCTGCTCAAGCGCGGATAGACGAATGCCTAGTTTGCCAGCCACTTGTCAAACCAGTCAAACGCGTCCTCTTGCATAGCGATGTCGAACTTGTGTGGGCCAGGATAGAACCTGCCCGCGTATGAGTCGGCACTGCCCATCTTTGCATACACCGCACTGAGCTTCTCGTCTGCTTGTCTCTGGCCTTCCAGCGTCCACAGAGGATCATCCTCATCATACTGGCACATGAATGGCAGCGGCGCGTGCAGAGACGCGAGATCTGGCATATCGAGGTACCTCGGCAAGTGCGGGATGTGCATCATCCACGTGTGGTAGGTCACCTTGTTCGCGACCACCTCGCGAAAAGTGGACATGAATCCTACGCACACTGCGCACTTGATGCGATCGTCGAGCGCTGAGAGCAGAATCGTGCGCAAGCCACCTCCGGACAAGCCACCGCAGCCTATGCGCTCGGGATCAACCTCGTCTCTGCTGACAAGGTAGTCGATTGCCCTCCTGTCATCGTACAGCGCTATCCCCGGCCAAGTCGTTCCCGCCAAGAAAAGCGTCTTGGCGATCAACGTCTCATACTGGCCTGCCATGCCATTGTAGGCTTTGATATACTCGTCGCTGTCCTGCTCCAGCTTGCTCATTTTGTGGACAAAGGCGTCCGGGAAGCTCTCGACCGCCATCTTCCTCGATCCCCACAAAAAGAGGTCGGGAACAAACACGACATAGCCTCGAGCTGCAAGTTCGTTTGCCCACGATCTGCCTTCATACGATTCTTTCTTGAACTTACGCAGTATCTCGGGCTCGTGATCGAGTGCGACAATCTTCTCTTTCCCGTAGTACTTGAATCCGCCGTGGTCATGCAGAGCCACGACACCCGGTAGACGGCCGCTCCGCTTCGCTGGGTATAGCAAATATCCTTCGGTGCGCGGGCCAAAAGGCTGCTCGTAGCTGATCAGCTCAACTACAACCCCATCCCTCTCCTCCTTGCGCTCGACTCTGGGGTTGAGAGGGGTTTCAGGAGGCTGATACGACAGCAGCTCCAGCACCTTGGAACGCGCCGTACTCCTCCAAGTGTCTACATCAGGCCACTCGTGCGCAAGATACGAAAGCGAGTAGGGGCATTCGCTCATGGCCCACTGCGCCAGTGGGTGATACTCCCCAATGACCGGTTTCACAAAAATCCTCTCCTAATATCTGCCGTAGTTTTGGATGACCGCCATGACAAGTCTCATACTGGTAAGTAGCGATCCGTTGTTTATTGATCCCGCAGTGCTGAGGTTGAGCCCTCTACCGTGCTCCCTCGCCATTTCGCAGTCGCGCTTGACCTGCCGGATGATCTCCTCCTCGTCGTTTCTCATAAAGGCGAGAGGACACAGGCAGCCATCAATTCGAGTCCTGGGCATATACTTCCTAATCTCATCAACCAGTACAGTGGGGCCGAAGTTGCAGCCAGTGAGGTTGAGCTTTCCGAGTATTGGCAAGAGGTGCGCCATATCGGAGTCTGAGTGCTGATATCGGGAGTCACCCGGATTGGGACTCCATCGTTCGAAGACACGCTTGAGGATCGGGTATGCAAAGAACTCATACATCTCAGGAGTGAGCAAGGCACAGTTGTCATCTGCGAAACTAAACCCCGGAGGGGCTTCTCCAGGAGCATATCCGGCCTCTTGGTCCATGATCTCGGCTATACCACAGATAACGTCGCCGATCACTCGGCTGAACCTCTGAGCAAGATCAGGATTGTCAACCATCAAAAAGATCAGGTTTTCAACGCCGTAGATCGACATTGCAAGTGTGACAGGGCCTCTGACATGTCTCCACAGAGGCGGTTTGCGGCCGTACTCCTCGTATATCCGCTTCTTCTCGCTCTCCCAATTGGGCGGCAGGATGAACTCCCTAAGGTCCATCTTCTCAACTCTGTCAAGCACCTTCTCGAGCTCATCGGGAGTGCTGCACGAACCCTTCAGCCATTCCGTGTTGCCATCGAAGACGTATCGCCCGCCAAACACTTCACCTATGCCTCTTATTGGAGGGTGAATCTCCTCCGGCTCTGGAAACTCCTCTCTAAGCAGTCTACGGCCAACGATCTTCTCGGCTTTGTCGTTGTACCGTTTGTTGAGCTCGATCCTGCGTTCACGGGGAGTGTAGCCCCAAGGATTGCCCTCTTCGCCTAGCTCCGCAAAAACACATTCATCACTCATCCTGATTCCAAGTGCGACCTGCGGAGCTCTCTCACTGAAGCAGTTGTCCTCATGTGCCAGCTTGTCTTCTTTCCAGAACTGCTCGACATCCAGATCTAGCAAGATCTCTTGCCCCCCTCCTACTCAGGAATGAATCCTTGTTTTGCTGAAGCCTGCGCATTAAGCTAACCAAAGCCTCAGGCCTTTCACGCCCTAGTGTTTGGCATCATCCCAACAGGACCAGACTGACTGCCATGACTGCCATTCCCGCTATGAGCCCGTATGTCGCCAAGTGGTTTTCGCCGAACTCCCGGGCAGTCGGGATGAGTTCGTCAAATGAGATAAACAGCATGATTCCTGCTACAGCTGCAAATATGACCCCAAAGGCAATATCATTGAGCACCGGCATTAAGACCAGGAACCCGACGAGGGCTCCTAGGGGCTCGGCGAGTCCTGACAAGAACGAGTAGCAGAAGGCCTTTCGCCTGTCATTGGTAGCGTAGTATACGGGGACAGCGACAGCCAGGCCCTCAGGTATGTTGTGGATTGCGACTGCGATCGTTATCGCGATCCCCAGATTAACGTCCTTGACCGATGCGACAAATGTCGCGATGCCTTCGGGGAAGTTGTGCACGGCGATAGCAAGAGCCGATAGGAAACCCGTTCTGAGGAGCTTATCCGTCCTATTGGCTTCCTGGATCTCTGCACAGTCATCCATGTCCTCGACCTTGCGGACACTGTGGGGGTTCTCGGCTTCAGGGACAAGCCTGTCAATCAGAGCAGCAATCAGCATACCCAAAAACAGTGAGGCTACAGCAACTCCGTAACCGGGCCTATTGCCAAGCTGCTCGATTAGGAGGTCTCTCGAGGTGATGAACATGTCTACGAGAGACACATACACCATCACTCCTCCGGAGAAACCAAGTGCGACGGTCAACAAGCGAGTGTTGGTCGACTTGGCGTAGAGCGCAATCAAACTGCCAACACCTGTAGACAGTCCTGCAACAAGTGTGAGAGCAAAGGCCACTAAGACTGATTGGTTGGACAGCATACCGTCCCTCCTGATGATCGACCTAACGAGGTTATTCGGATTGGTCTCCAGCTCAGTAGCGTAGATTCTCCACTGCCGATTGATATCCTCTAGACGGGGATGCGGCAGCCATTGGGATGATTGCGTAAGGACGGTTTTTAGAAAGCTTCAGCAGGAGTCGGCATGGAATTGCACGCCGCAAGTCGGGCTAGTCAAAGGCAGTTCACCGATAAATGCAGACTCGGCACGCCTAGTAGTCCTCAGACCGCAGTAGCTCGCGCAGATCACCAAGCAGGCTCTTGCGATTTCTCACGATGCAGAGCACCAGTGCAGCCACACCTGCAATCAAGAGCGCTCTCCACCGCCGGATCAAGTCGGAGCTACTCTCGAGGCTGAGAGCGCGTGCAAGCCCGCCTGCACCGCTTATGGAAGCCAGCAAGGACATGACGAACGCAAACCTGCGTACAGGATTACGCCTATACCACGACTTCAGGTTGAAGAACAGTATCCCGCACATGACAAGCAAAAGGGTGATGAAAAACGCATCAAGCCCCTGAATAGACCTCCACCAATGAGGGATCTCATCTGTCTTCGGAAGGTACAACTCCCGGAGCACGAATACAGTCACTACGGCAGCCAGAGCACTGACCAATGCAAAGAACAGCGCCAATAGGTTTCGCGGTCCCTCAGGGCCAAAATACGTCCGGCGTATGGTCCGCCAATTGACCAAGAGGATAGCGATAGCAAGCACAAAGCCAAATATAACCATGAACGCCATAGCTCTCCCCCCCTGTCTAATGCCGCCAGCTCACTGAGGGTGCAGGGGTCAACACAGCCTCGAAGACACCGCGTGCGCAGATTGGTAAGCGGCAACAGCGAATACTTCTACGGCAACCCATCAGTATCCTATCGGTGGCTGGTCCCAAACTCCATAACACACTGATTGAACCTAAACAAAAGAGACTACCCTAAAGAATGAACTCCCTAGGATTAGCCTCTAGATCTTGCGTGAGTCGGCCGATTACCGTGACCCTATAGCTGCTAACGCAAGGTCTACTTGACTGTCAAAATCCCCGTCAACCGAATATCATCAGACGACGCGCCCACCATGATCTCAAAATCTCCAGGCGCCACTGCAAACTGCATATCCCTATCGCACATCCCAAGTTCGCGCCTAGAGAGAGTCATAATTATCGTCTTCTTCTCACCTCTGGCCAAGTGAACACGTGTGAATCCCTTTAGCTCCTTCAGAGGTCAAGCCGTACTCGCGTACAGGTCTCTGACATACAACTGGACCACTTCGTCTCCGTCCATACCTCCGGTGTTCCCTACATCCACTGAGACCGTCACTTGCCCTACTGACTTGGGAAATGTGAGATGATTCTGACATGATGACCTCATCCTCTGCTGTCGTCTTGCAGCTGAACCCCTATTTGGCCCTGGACACCCGCCGCTTCTGCCCTCTATTGGTCTCTAGCCTCCCGGATCGTCTCTACCATGGCAAGGTAGTTTTCGGTGGGCATATAGTCAGGAATCGAGTTGCCGGAACCAAGTGCAATGCCCGGCAAGTCATTCACTCTGTCATACAGGTCCTTGACATATGCTCTTATGTCATCCTCATCGCTGGTGCAGAGGAAGTCCACGTCGACCCCGCCAAACAAGGCGATCCTGTCCTTGTACCTCCTAATCCATTCGTCAAAGGGGGCAATTGCGTCTTCATTTGAGTGCTTTGCATCTATTCCGGCTTCGTCAATCAGGTCATCCATGACTGCAAATGTGTTTCCGCACGAGTGAAGAAGAAACGGCTTTCCGTGGGAGTGTATCAATGAGATTACTCGTTTGTACTGAGGGATCAGGTGCTTCGTTATGTCGCTTGGAGGAAGGAGAGTGGAAGACTTAAATCCCAAATCATCGCCAAAGCGGCAAACCGCCCAAAGGTGCCCGTAGTTCTCAAGCATCCAACCCCAAATCCTATACCAGATGTCACCGAGAGTCTCAAACAGCATCGCATAGAGCTCCGGATCGTCGTATGAAATGAGGCATAGGTTCTCATATCCTACAAGGTCCTGCACAGCCTCAAATAGGCCATTGCCGACTCCACCGATCAGCTTGACTCCCATTTGACTGACGACCTCGCTCAAGTCTTCCAACATCGGACGGAACGTACTGACGTATGCGTCAAGAATCCCGTCCCACGGATAACTGCGGAAATCGTCCATGTCCCTTATGCATCCTTGTTTGCCTTCCGAGCGGTTCAACGCTCCGGCGCCTTCCAACACAGAAGTGAGGCAGAACTCATAAGGCGGCGCATCGTAGCCGAGTTTGACGATTGCATCGATGTAGCGCCTATACGTTTCTTTTCGAGCCTCACTGCCGTCAAATCCGGCCTCAAATATGTCCCTGCCTTCGATCTCCGACAAGATCTTGGCAGAGATAATGTGCTCATAGAGTGGAATGACCGGAGTTCTCTTATTCGTAGCTGCACCAGCTATGTTGCGGTAATCGGGTGAGTACTTCACTGCTGTCGAACCTCCCGAAACGTCAGGTCGTAGATGTCTAGTGATAGGAAATGACGAGCAGACAAGCTACTCAAGGAAGAACGGCTGAGTCCAGGCCATCTCCGACCCGTAACCGTAGATTGCGAACCTCACGTACTTAGTGTTCCACCCGCTGACATCCACAGAAACAGCACGGTCTCTGATCTTTCGACACACAATGCCGTGGTCTGCAATGACCTGAATCTCCTCGCCGTTGATGCTCTCAACAGTGATCACGTTGCCCTCGCGGCGGATGTCAGTCAACTCCACGCCACTGGAAGAGTAGAAGTTACCTGACTTCACTGCAGCCATCACAGACTCGGGAGTCCTTTCTTCTACCCGCGCGACTATCCATCCTTGCGCCAGGTGGCCAGGGTCGTGGAAGTCATCAGCGGCAAATCCGAGGACTCGCTTGCCCTTTGTAAGCAGGTAGTCCCACTTGTCAGTAGACAGCGGAGAACCATGTGCTCCCTGGCATGCGCCGTTGTAGATCTCTATCCCATCGAAGTTGGACAGTGCTTCTAGCTCCTCTCTCCGATAGTGAGGGCGGAGCTGCCAATCAGGATGGTTCAACGTGGTGAGAGCGCCTTTTGCCCAAAGGTCGTCAAGGAGTTCTTGTTGACACCGTGTTTGTAAGTGCGGCAGTAGAATGCTGCCGTCACAAGCGATCATGTTGGTATGCCCTCCGCCGTCCGGGGTGTTCCACTCAATTCCGGGGATCAGTACCATCTTGTTGTGGGATGCTTCAGTCAGCACCCAGTGGTCTGTAATAGAGAGGAAGTCGTAACCTTCTCGGGTGTACATCTCGAGTGTCTCCTCAAGTGAAACCCTTCCACAACCGCTTGCAGGGCTCGTGTGCGTGTGGAGATTTCCGCGCATCCATGTGCCCTTGCGATTTGCATAAGGATTGGCCCAATTCACTAGTGTGTTCACAGATGTCTCCTCCTGTCCGGTGCGAAAGCCCTGCGATGGTAGTTCGCCTCGGCTGTATTTTGTCACACGTGTGACGTACCCCTTATGTCAGAATCGTAGATTCAACGACTCAGAAGCCTACGCTTTGCCTAGGATGGCTGAGTCCACGATCTATATATCCATAAAAAACGGCTGAGTCCATGCCATCTGCGCCCCGCGGCCATAGACCTCGAATCGTACGTACGGCGCGCCCCATTGCCGTATGTCCACAGATACCGAATGATCGCAGACCCGCTCGAGCAGTGCGTAGTTCCCGATTATTCGGATCTCTTGGCCATCCACGCTCTCTACAGTGATGATGTCGCCTTCTCTGTGGATGTCAGTCAGCTCCACCCCAGTTGAGTTGTAGAAATTGCCTGACTTCAGCGCGGCAAAGATGGCCTCGGGAGTCCTGGACTCCGCTCGAACCATCATCCATCCCTGGGCGAGGTCACGCTCTTCGTGAAAATCGTCGCTTGAGAATCCGAGGACTCGCTTGCCCTTTGTAAGCAGGTAGTCCCACTTGCCCGTAGATATGGCGTCTCCCTGAAAGCGCTGGATCACCCCATTGAAGATCTCTATCCCGTCGTATCCGGATAGCGCCTCCAACTCCTCGCGTCGATAGTGCGGCCGCAGTTCCCAGTCTGGATGGTTCAGGATTGTCAATGCGTCATCTCTGCTCAGGGCCTCAAGGAGATCATCCTGGGACGTCGTGCTTGCGTGTGGCTCTATCAGGTCGCCGCTGCAAGAGTATATGCCTACATGCCTTCTGCCGCCCGGAGCATTCCACTCGATACCGGGGATAATGACCATTTTGTCGTGAGACACCCTCGTCAGTGTCATGTGATCGGAGATTGAGAGGAAATCATACCCTTCGCCTTCATATAGCTCAAGGGTCCTCTCCAATGGGACCCTTGCGCAGCCGCTGGCAGGACTCGAGTGAGTATGCAGATTCCCGCGCAGCCATGTGCCCTTGCGATTTTCATAAGGGTTCGCCCAGTTCACTGATGTGCTCACAGATCTCGGCCTCCTGTCTAGGTGCGTCATTTTGAGTGCTTAGTAGTGCCGAGGCAGTCGGCTACCGTGCCTTTCTTCGCCATCAACTCACGCAATCCTACCTGGTTCGGTGTTGAGTAGTGCGAAGCTTGACAACGACGGACAGTTCACCAGAGGCATATGACTAGTAGCGGTATCTGACCGCATACAGCGCGGGCTCGACTGAAGCGCTCTTAGCAAGAATCGTCATTGTCTGAGCATGATAGGTGACGTACAATCGGTTCAAGTGGCAAATCTTTGGAATAAGGGGCGCACGGCTATGCAAAGCGTATACCACATCCACTTGAAGCGCGCTTTGCGGTACATAGAGGAGAACCTCGCAGGCGACATCACGCTGGATGGGTGTGCGGCAGCTGCAGGGTACTCGCTGTACCATTTTCACCGAATCTTTCGCATGATCTTCGGAGTGCCCCCGGCAGAGTACATACGCCGTCGACGTCTGTCGGTTGCAGCCGAACTCATGCTCAGGTCAGACATGAATCTTGACCGTGTGGCTGAGGCCTCGGGGTTTTCATGCAAGGAAGTGCTTATCAGGGCGTTTCAGAGGGTGCACGGCATATCGCCTACAAGCTACCGCCGGGCTCGCAATTGTCTGAAACTAATGCCTGACATAAGCGGGTTGTCGCCCGACCCAGAGGATGGCTTTGAGGTGCCGTTGGTGCCGAGGATTGTCGCTCTCCCTCCTATGACAATAGTCGGGTATGCTGTTATGCTGTCGCGGGCCGAAGCTCGCGACGAAATCCCGCGACTGTGGAACCGTTACAACGCAGAGTATTTGCGGAGCAACATCCTCTATCCCTTGCCGGACATGGAGGAATACGACATTGGGGTGTCCACCAGAGAGTCCGGCAGCGTGGCATACATAGCCGGGAGGCCGGTGCAGCGTGTCCAAGACAACCTCGGAGAGCTGGTTTCGATGGAAATACCCGCTCGCAGGTATGCAGTGTTTACTACCCCGCCTTCCACTCACAGCACTTTCGTCACAACTGTGCAGAGGACGTGGGATCGGATCATCAGGGAGTGGATACCTTCGTCTCCGTGGCCGATAGACCCGTCATTCGACTTCGAGTGCTACTGCGAAGCCAGCAAGACCTACATCGAGGAGATCTATATCCCGATCATGCCTGATGAAAGGGGAGAGAAGAAGGATGAAGACGATACCTAAGCTCCAGCTCGACAACGTCAGATGGCATCACGATACTGCTGCGGACGCATCCATTCCTACCTGGTACCTGAGTTCTTACACAAAGGCGGTGCTTACAGCCATCCAAGCCCAAGAAGGTGAAGTCGACCAGGTATGGGTGGCAGGGGCATCGGGGGCAGCCTTTAGGATCTGGGCTCATCACGAGTTGTGCCCTAGTGCTACCAGCGTATTCGATTGGTCTCTGCTGCCGGCAGGGGTCGAGAACGCGGGTTGGAACTGTGACTATCACAGTCGGCTGTGGCATGAAGAAAACGTCGCTCAAGAGAGGCAAGAGGCTGCGCACAGAGCGATAGTGAGGGCGCTTCAGGAAGGAAAGGTGCCGGTTTGCTGGGATATTGGTGTTCCGGAGTGGGGAGTCATAACCGGCTATGACGATGAGGCTTTGGAGTTCTCTGCGATCAACGTGTTTGGAGAGCCCGTGCAGCTTAAGTACGAAGAGCTTGGAAGAAGGGCAATCCCTATCATGTCGGTCACAATCATCCACGGCCCCAATGGTGTGAACAGAAAGCAGGCGGCCGTCAATTCGCTAAAGACAGCGGTCGATCATGCAGAGCAGCGTGAGTGGCTGGAGCGTCCGGAGTACCAGGACGGCCCTGCAGCGTATGAGACCTGGGCAAGCGCTCTGGAAAAGCTCGCTGACTGCGGAGAGCAAGACACGCTCAGCTACTATGCAGGCACATACTTGGCTGCGAGGTACTACGCCCGGCGCTACATGGACCTGGTTGCGGGCATGCTGGACGACGCTGAGCAGCTAAAGGCCGCCGCGAGCACCTATGCCGAAGTCGAACAGCACCTCATCGGTGTGTGGGAAATACTGTCCAAGGAGGGGCAACGCTCACCAAGTGAGCTGAGAGAAGCCGCAGAGCTTCTTAGGAAGGCAAAAACAGCCGAGGAAACTGCCATCGACTGCATCAAAGGCTACCTCGCAACGCACGACTTGGCAGAGGCGTGAGTACGTGGAAGCCTGATGACGCGGCAACAACGGGTGCAAGATTACCGAGATCGCTTACCTGCAGATGAGCGATAGCCGATCAGGTCCAAAGCGACAAAACCGAGCATGGCGGCAAGGGCAATCCATCCTACCCAGTCTCCCAGCGACGAAAAGATTGTCCTGCCGCCTCCTATTGACACGTCCGCGACCAAAATCGCCTGCCTGATGACTGGTTGGACTTCCCTGGCGACGATCCTTCCGAGAGAATCCACAATCACAGAATCAAACCCTACGTCTGCTTTGACGATCGCGACTCTGTTTTCGATTGCCCGAAAGACAGCATGCGTGTAGTGCTTCATTACCACTGCCGGCCAGTCATGTGTAGGTACGGCTATGATCTGGGCGCCGTCTCGTGCAATCCTGCGAGCAGTGTCAGTGAAATCAATGTCATAGCAGATGATCATTCCCAGCCTCACAAGGTCCGTATCGTAGGCTACGTAAGGGCCCCGAGTCGCGTTCTTCTCCCGAGACCATGCTACCTGATGATCTTTGCCGTACGGGCCCAAAAACTCGCCCTCAGGGGTCAGCACGATTGACTCGTTGCGAACGCTCCTGCCGTTTGGAGCAACATAACCTATCACTAGATGAGCGTCGATCTCTGATGCAAGTGATCTGAGATGCTGCGTGTGCTCTACTCTGGGATCAAAGGCCAAAGCGCCTTCATGCCACACTATGAGCCTGGCGCCATCATCAGCAGCTTCTCGAGTGAGGGAGGCCAGTATCGCCAAGCCTTCATCCGATCGGAGAGTGGGACCGGGTTGGATAGCAGCAACTCTGACTGTGGTTGTAGTTTCGTGCCTCATGCCCATTGCGAGTGACAGTCCAATCCATATGACTAGCACTGCCCCTGAAGCCCACACCCACGCGGTCGCGCCTTTACCCACGAACCGAGTATGACCTGAGAATGCTTCAGCTGGCCTTTCAGATTGGCTTCGAGCACACAGTCTGTCAAACAGCATCAGAGCGCACAGCCCGAGCGAGTAATTCACCAACAAGATGACCAAGTTCAAGCCATAGACTCCGAAAATGCTGACAGGTTGCAACAGCCACGGTTGATCGTACAGTGCATAGCCAACAAAGCCCCAAGTGCCAAGCACGGGAATCAGCCCGCGAACCATCTCGATCCCAACCCAGGCCGCTGCTCCTTGAGGCACCAAGAACCTATATCCTGTGCGGAGATGAAACCGACGGTCGCGAGATCCTATAAAACCTGCAAGAGCAGCGATGTAGAGGGGGAGCATTCTCATGAAAAGCGGGGCGTGTGCGAACATCTCTCCGAAGTAGCCGGCAAAGAAGCCTCCAACGCCTATACCATAAGCCAAGCCTGCAAGCCTCTCCGGCATAACACGGTGATGGGACAGAATCATCGGCACAAGCCCGACAAAGATCAAAGGCCACAGCTCGTACGGTGGGAAGGCAAGCGTGAACAAGACCGCTGTCAGCCCGGACAGGATGGCTCCAGCCAAGACGCGACGCCAGGGCGACCAAGAGGCAATCGAGAATAGAGGCCTGCCGGGCATGTCACACCACCACTCAGTTGGCTCATGAGTCAAGTGTCATAAAGGCAGCACTTGTCTAGCCAAGACTCTACCGCGGCTTACGTGTTTCAACTGTGAGCGAATCTCCATCAAAGCGCAGAGCCACCGTCTGCACACTAGGAGTCTCAATCGGCCTGATGGCTATCAATAGAGTGCTGTCGTCGGACCATCCAGCGCTTGCCGCGATCTTCACAGGTTCGGGCTTGGCTAGGCGCCTCCCAGGCAGGTTGGTCTCGCTCCTCAGCCAGTACCCCAAACCACACTCTAGGTCATAGTGTTCCTTACCACGGTCAAGGCCAACAACGCACTTGTCCTGGCTGAACGTCACTACGATGTCCCATATCAGGTCCCTATCTGTACCTTTGACCGAGAAGCGCTTGCCTGATACATCGCTGACAATAGGTGAACTGGTGCGAGTCACCGGAGGCTGTATAGCAAGGGACGATAGTTTCTGCGTTAGTGTCTCTCTGGCCTCACGATCCTCCGGCAAGGGCCTATCACCCATAGCTGGCAACAAGTGCTTCCATACGAGGTTCAACACAGCCTGCATGTCCGTGACATTGGCGGTAATCGCGACCACCGCATCCTGTGAGGGCATCACTACGCAATACTGTCCGAACATCCCGTCTCCGCGAAATGCTCCGTACCTGCACATCCAGAACTGGTAACCGTATCCCTGCATCCAGTCACTGGTATCGCTGTTTCCATTAGACACCTGTTTGGAAGTCGCCTGACTCACCCATTCCTCTGGTAGGAGGCGCCGACCCTGCCATACGCCCTTGTTGAGGTACAACTGGCCGAACTTGGCTATGTCTTCTGTCCGTATGCTTAGTCCATACCCGCCGTTGCTTATACCCTCAGCAGTAAGCTCCCAGTCTGCGTCAATGCCGAGTGGATCCAATAGACGAGGTTTGAGGTAGTCTGCCAGAGTCTGCCCGGTCACCTTTGTGACTATGGCAGACAGCATGCACGAAGCAGGGGTATTGTACACGAAATGCGTGCCGGGCACATGTTCGACGGGCAACTCCAGAAATGCGCGAACAAGACCGCTCTCGCCAAGTCGAAAGCCGTCTACCACATCACTTGAGTGTCCTGTAGACATTGTCAACAAGTGCCTTATGCGCATAGCTGCGAGGTTCTCACTCACGTCTGAAGGCTGATCATCAGGAAAGAAGGATATGACCTGATCGTCTAGTGACAGGCGCCCTTCCTGCACGGCTAGACCAATGCCCGTGGACGTGAAGCTCTTGGTGAGTGAGTAAAGGGCGTGTCGAAACTCAGGCGCGTACGGTGCCCACCAGCCTTCAGCTGCTACTGCGCAGTGACGCAGCAACATGAAGCTGTGGAGCTCGAGTTTGCTCTCATGCACCGCATCGATGAAATCCGAGATGGCCCTAGAGGATATGCCAAGCGTCTCAGGATCTTTTCGGATCAATGCAGATGCTCTTTCCATCGCAATCCCTCCACTCATCAACTGGCTCCGACCTCACAACGGCCGACGTTAGCAAAAAGCCGACTTGAATCCAAGTCGGCAGACCCGCGTTGCTTTAGCGTCCCATCCGAGCTGCTTTCTCCCTGATAGCTGGAATGAACTCGTCCATTATTGGTTTCACGTCCTCGTATCTGAAACAGCGTTCTTCAAAGGACCTCGTTTTCAGAGCCTTGAGAAACCTGCCTTCAAACTCTGAGAAGTACGACCCGTATATGTGATAGCTGTCCGCTGAATGCACGTAGCGGCCCAGCTTGACCTCAGTATTCGCGAGGGCGGAGATGCGTTCGGCGATCTCTAGCTGAAGCTGCACGAGGGCGAACATGTTCATGAACGCTGCCTTATACGCGTCGTTGGAACGAAACCTGACGTTTGTATTGAGCCGCCAGAACCCCTTATCATCCTGGAGCAGCCTACACCAAATGCTCTGCAAGCACGGCGGGTCATAACAGTAGTTGTCGTCCCACACCTTCCATGTGATCGCCTGAGCGCGACGAGAATGCGGCGTCTGAGCGAGCTTCTCGGCGATAATCTCTATCTGGTCATAGGCAGTCCGGATACTCGGAACCTCGTACGCCATTAGCCTTTGGTGGTATGTGTACTCCCATTTCGTATCTTCAGAATCATCAGCACTGCCGCGCACCAGATGGTCCTTTATCCCCTCGACGACCTCCAATACATACTCCTGAAGGTCCTCAAGCCCGCCTGGGAAATCCTTGTGTATCATCGGCTCTGCTAGCGGATCCCTAACAACTATAGTCATTGTTGCGTCCTTGCTGGGCGGATCACCGGGCTTGTCATACTCGGTCTTGATGTCGCATCCGTTCTCATAGAGGCTGATGAGTGATTTCTCCCATGCCTCGGCCAAACTGTCCCCTTCAACAAACAGCACGGGTATATTGCCGGTCACGCTAATCCTCTCCTTACAACTGCGTTCTATAGGGCGATCACAAGAGCTACTAGCTATCATGCCTCACTGATGTCGATCCGATGGATGTGCTATTTCCAAGGATTCCAGTTTCCGGACGAGTGCATCCTGTGCAACGGCGTCGTTGTTGCATGCAAAGCGTGTGCCCGGTTGACATGGTCAGCAGATGCTTGACCTGCATTGCTGCAAGATTGCTGATGATCTCTGTAGGCAGTTCGTGAGGAAAGAACGAGATCACCGGATCATCGACAGAAAGGCGCACTTCCTCAACTGCGAGTCCAATGGTTGTCAAAGTGAAGCTCTTTGCCACCTTCGATCTCGCCCTAGGCAGGCATTTCTGACGGTGATCAGCTACCTGATGTCTCCCAGCCGAGTTTGCGGAAAAAGAAGTCAATCGACTCTTTCACATGCTGATCCCAGTAGTCCCAAGTGTGAGCTCCCGGGTGTTCCTGATATTCATGATCATAGCCTATACTCTCCAGATGACGATGGAATGCCCTGCTATGCTCGATCAGGAAGTCCTCTGTACCGCAGTCAAACCGCAACGCTGGCCGCTGATCAACAGCCAGGCGCTCTGCAGCGGCAAACAGGTCGGCCGCACCGCCCTTCGGAGTAGGCCCCACTGTGCGCTCTACAATAGCCTTCATTCTTTCTCTGTGCTCATCGTCAGGCAACTCATCGACATTCACATGGCCATAAAGCAGGACTCCCGAGTGGCTCACGGCTGCACCGAACCGCTCAGGATGAGAGAGAGCCAGGTGGAACGCACCGTAGCCACCCATGGACAGGCCGCAGATAGCCCTGTATCTGCGGTCAACCCTCGTGTTGAAGCGACTGTCGATGAAGTCGACAAGGTCCTGTGCGATTGCAGTCGCGGCTTTGGGGCCATTGATCGCATCAACGTACATGCTTCTCCACTGTGTAATCGGCATTACGACGATCAACGGCAACGACCTGACGTAGCTTTCTATGCGTGTCATTCGCATCCAGGTAGTGTGATCATCGCCCATCCCATGCAGCAGGTACAGCACTGGGAAAGGGCCCTCCCCAACGTCTGCCTCTGGAAGAATGATGCTCAAGGGCTCAGTCTGCGACAGTGCATTGTTACGATAGCTTATAGTCCCAAACGCCATGCAATCCCTCCGCGCTCTCTGAGTGCCCCCGGTCCATAGTCTCGTAGCGAAGCTGTGCCGAAATCCAGGCTAGCCTGTCTTCTGGTTCTTGCACCACTCTGCAACCATCTTCAGCCGCTCAAAGGACTCCTCATTGCTTCCCTCCGGAAACTCATCGGATATACCCAGGACTAGCCTTGGGTGGAATAACTCTACTATTTTCTCCACGCACTCCATGAGTTCCTCTCGGCTGTAGTGATCCAGGAAAAGAATCGCGGGGATTCCGTCCAATAGGATCTTGTCGCCGATATACTCTTTGATCTCCTCTAAAGTCACATCTCCCTGAGGAGTCGGCGTCAATGCCTCAAGCCCGTCAAAGGGAAGGTCCTTGAGGTATGGCAGCAAGGGTTTAAAGTACCCGTCGATATGAATATGTGTGTAGATCCCGGCATTGCGCAGCTGGTTCGACCGCTTTTCATACCATGGCAGGAGATAGCGTTCGAAGTAGTCCATGGAGAAATAGGCACTGGCGATGTTCTCACCGAAGTTAAGTATGTTCAGCAGGCCCGAAGACGTAAGCTGCTCGTAGAGCTGATCATACGAGTCGTCTATCGCCTTCATCACATCCTCCATCTGCTGTGGGCAGTCCACCAATGCATAGATGAAATCCTCGAACCTCATCCACTGCTGAGCGAGTGCCATGTACGGGCTCTTGGGCACCCAAAACTGTGGTTCTCCCCTGTCGCCTATGTATTGAGCGCCTTGCTTGAAATCCTCCTCACTGAACGTTATAATCGTGTGCTCCATGAGCCATCTGAGTGCCGGCAAGTCCTTCTCAGTCTTTGCCGCAAACTCGACAGTCCTCCATGCCCCATCCGTCGTCAGCTGTTCAGTTGCACTCAGCTGTCCGTACGGCGTATCGTAGTAACGCTTGAGCAAATCGTTCTCTCGGCGTTCAGTGACCTTCACTTCATTGGACAGTGAGACACGGATTGGATAGGGCTGGCCTGTGTAATAGTGAACGGTGCGCATAGACGCGTCGATCGAGTCATACACGTCTGTCAGGCTCATTCCTTTGAGTTGTTCTGGCAGTGTCCCTCTATTCGAATGCATTGCAAACCACGGCTCAAAGCGCGGTTGGAAAAACACGTGTGGCAACGGCTCTCGCCTAAAGACTCTTAAGTTCATCTCCTTGCGCGTCATCAAAGAAAGCCTCCTTGTAGCCATCGTTGCTGTGAAGCCTCTAAGCGCCAGATACCCAGGCGAGTGAGAGCGCTAGATCTTCCATCAATCCGCCTGATCAAGCTATACGCATTAGTTTCAGCGCATACTCCATGCGGAGACACATTCCTACTCTACACCAGAGGCTTGCCCTGTTTCAAGATGCGAAGGCCAGAAACTGTCTTCGAGGTTGGTCTCCCTCCCTTTTTCCATCTCTCGTGTTCTCACATACTGTCATGTTGGCCAGAGCGCCTTCTGATGCCGACATCAGCTTGAACTCCCCTTCATTGGACTTCCTAGTCATTGTTTGGCGGGCGCTCAGGGTTTATCAAATGCGGGCGTAAACCCGGAGACATGTGGTACAATAGGATTGATCATACATTTACACCGGAGGGACGAAGACATGATGATGCTGTCACAGCGATCACGAACGAGCTACGTATCAGTAACCCTGCTGGCAATCGTTCTGGCCCTTACAGTGCCGGCAACTGCATCTGTCGGCAACGGCGACTTGGAAACGGCTCTCGACAGGTACATATCAGCCGAGGATCCCGCGTATTCGTATGTAGTTGTCGGCGAGCCTGTCAATAAGGGCCTCTACTCCGTCGTCACTTTGACGCTGTTTTCCCAAAGGTGGCAAGAATTTACATGGATCCATAACGTAACGATGTACGTCCCGCTTTTCTGCAGAGAAAGCGGTCCTGTAACGATCCTAGTCAATGGAGGAGCGACCCCGTCAAAGGATCTGCAAGGCTTGAGTGCTGTTGCAGTCGCAACCCAGACACCGCTCGCAATCCTGGGCAGAGTGCCAAACCAGCCTCTGTACGGCCTGAAAGAGGACGCGCTAATCGCCTATACGTTCGCAAAATACATGGAGACCGGGGACGAAACATGGCCTCTCCTTCTTCCGATGACCAAGAGTGCTGTCGCATGTATGGATGCTTTGGATTCGTACTTCGCTTCGCAAGGCAAGTTCAAGCCTGAGGGGTACGTGATCGTAGGGGCATCAAAGCGCGGATGGACCTCGTGGCTATCTGCAGCTGTAGACCCCAGGGTGATGGGCATCATTCCGCTGGTCTACGACAACCTGAACTTGCAAGCTCAACTCGATAACCACTTGGCTTCCTGGGGCGAGTACAGCCCAATGATTCACGACTACACGGATCTGGATATCCCGAGCTACCTGTCTAGCGAGCAAGGTGCAGATCTGGCAAGGATCGTTGATCCCTATACCTATATCGACAGGATGCACATGCCTAAGCTAATCGTGATCGGCTCAAACGACCCGTACTGGCCGCTCGGGTCTGTCAACATATACTTCGATGACTTAAAGGGAGACAACTACTTGATGATCATGCCCAACGCAGGCCATTCAGCAGGCGACATGGATCGGCTTCTGACCGGAGTGATGGCTTTTCTCCGTCACGTCGGAGGAACCTTGGAGCTGCCAAATCTGAGCTGGGATTTCTCAGTAGACGAGGAGCGGGGAGTCGTCAAAGCATCTATCAGCGCATCTGACGATTCAGTAATACAGCTCTGGCAGGCCTCGTCTGACACCACTGATTTCCGCAACTCTGAGTGGACGCTGATTGGCGAGCCTGCAAAGGGGCCGTCTGTGGAGTTTGAGTTGCCTCTTCCCGAAAGCGGCAAGCAGGCAGTGTTTGCAGACATAACTACCAACCTGCTAGGGTCTGATGTGACCTTCACTACGACGCCGTTCATCTATTGATTCATACCCGTCAGCAGTTAGGCGTTGACGAGGAGCCGCAGCTACCGGCATGATCACCTGTTACTCGCACTCGGCCCAGCAAGCCGGCGCATACTCCCAGCTTCAAAAAGCGCCTAGGAGACCCAAAAGAGCAGCCCACCGTCGATGGGCTGCTCTCTGTTGTCTCAGCGATGTTCACAAAGCATTGTCAGCATGAGGTGCGGGATCGCGATGCTCACTAAGGCTCACGGACGTACCTCAGTATCTCTTTGAGCCCGGGCCGCTTGCCGTACATCAACACGCCGACTCTGTAGATCCGGGCAGCTACCCACATACTCCCGATTATCGCAACAACCAGAAGCACTAGTGACGTGACTATCTCGACAACCGGAGGATCTCCGAGTGCGATTCGAGAAAACATGACCATCGGTGAGAGCCATGGTATCATCGAGCACACCACTGACAAAGAGCTGTTCGGATTGATGAAGCTGTAGTAGGCGACAAAGAAAGCGACAACCACCAGCATCAGAATCATGGTCGACACCTGGTTGACGTCCTCGACCCTGCTGACGCTCGCTCCTCCGGCAGCAAACAGTGTTGCGTAGAGGATAAAGCCCAGAACGAAGAACACGCCAAACCAGATCAGAAGGTCCATCGGGAGCAAGGTCACTTCGGGCACACCCAACGCGTTCTTGAGGATCCCAGACCGTCCAAGTACGCTGAGGCCAAGCCCGGTGGCTATCCAGATGCCAAACTGCAACAGCCCAAGCAATCCTATGCCCACTATCTTGCCTGTCATGAGCTCGATTGGCCTCACAGTCGATACCATGATCTCCATGATCCTGTTGCTCTTCTCCTCAGCTACTCCGGTGGCAATCATGTTTCCATATAGGATCAGAGCCATGTACAGGACAAACAGCAGGAAGTATGCGAGTACCATAGACAAGGCCTTGCTTTCCTCGGCGACCTCCTTGGTGGACGCTTGTTCACCTGCAATTCCGGTCGTCAGCTGCTGAAGCCTCATCGGCGCGGACGCCCAGAGCAGGGCTATCTCGTTCAGAGTCAGGTTAAGCCTGTCAGCGTTCGCCCTCCTCACAACGGTATTCAGGAAGTTCTGTATGGAATCATTCAGGATTATGTTCGATGTGTCGTAGAGCACAGCAGTAAAGGCTGCAGGTGAGTAGCTGTCTTGTCCAGCCTCGTCTATGATCAAGATCCCGTCTTTACCACTGTCGGCCAAGGCCTGCGCGGCCCACTTACCGAAGCTCGCATCGCCTACTCCCGGCATGCCTGTCGCGTCAATCAACTCCCCGCGGACTTCTGCTGCAGGTCCTCTCTCTTCGGCAACCTGCGCAACGAGCGGATACATATAGCCGGTGTTATCAACTACAAGCAGCTCCACAGCATCCGATTGGAAAGAATCGCGGATCTTGGAGAAAATGTGGGGGCCGAACGCCAATCCCACGATAAGCAGGACGCCTAGAACTGTCATGAGTATGTAGGCACCGCCTCGGATCCGTGTGTTGAAGTCGCGAGCGATCAATACACCCAACTTACTCACGATGCCACACCACCCTTCACCCAGGGGTCCTCGTCGTTTACACGGTTGTTCCCAACTGTTTCGACGAAGATCTGTTGGAGAGACGGCTCAACCAGCTCAAAGCGAGTCACCTTCCCCGCCTGCATTGCTGCTTTGAGGACTATGTCGGAGTCCATTCCGGGTGGGATCTTGAGCTCAACGTAGTCGGGACGCTCTCCAAGCAACTCAAGCTCAGGATCTCGGAGTTCACCGGATCCAATCCAGTGAAAGGCTCGTCGAGGAAGACAATCTCCGGCTCGTGCATAAGTGCCGCGATGATCTGGACCTTCTGCTGATTGCCCTTTGACAGCTCATCCACCCTTCGCCGCCCATACTCCGCTATGCCAAACCTCTCCGACCACTCCGTCGCTCGCTTGTTGGCTTCTGCTTTGCTGAGCCCGTTGATCTGTCCGAGAAACACCAGGTGCTCGTGGACCTTCATCTTTGGGTATAGACCCCGCTCCTCAGGCAGGTAGCCAAAAGACACGTTCTGGCTTCTGCCAAAAGGCCTTCCGTTCCACGTGACCCTGCCCTCGTCCGCTTTGATTATGCCAAGTACCACGCGGACTGTTGTAGTCTTGCCTGCTCCGTTGGGGCCTAGCAGGCCAAACATTGTCCCTTGTGGGATCTCCATACTCAACCTGTCAACTGCTACGACATTGGCGAATCGTTTTGTGACTTCTTCAACTACCAATGCCACCTACTCACGCTCCTCTGTCAAGCGTCGGCAGCGCCCGACCGACAACACTACGGCCTAAGTCGGATACGCTGCCGATTACCTTCTCAATACACAATCTGAAACTTCGGCCGATCAGCTCTCTTTCTGAAGCACCATTACAGTGTATCCCGGGACGTCTAGCTCGCCCTTGAGGCTCTGCCCTGTCAGCAGATCCTTGTAGCTGCATGGAAGCTCGATCTTGCCCGGCTCGTTTTTGAGTTCGATTACGACCGCACCTTCCATGCCGTTCCCCTTCCTCGGAACCACGAGCACGTTCGAAGATGCCTCGAAATAAGGCCCGAGTTCTGATGAACCCGCTTCGCTGATGATCCCGACGAGGTGATCAGGGTCCGGGACAGTGCCCAGCAGTATGATCTGGCCCTTCCCCATCCGCTTCCTGACGATGGCAGCCAGGCCGGACAGAGGGCCTTCGGTGTAAGTAGCAAGCACTTCAGCACCATTCTGCACAAATCCGTCGTACCAGATCTTGCCCAAAGCCTCAGTGCCGTCGCTGTACCTCATTGCGAAGTCACGAGGATCTCCGGGAATCTGATACTTGCAATATACACCAGTCCACTCCTCCAGGCTACCAAATGGCGAATGAGTGAACTTCGTGCAGTCCATAGTCCGGATATCTGTCAGAGGCCCAGCTATCCACGTGCCGCCGTCCTCGATCCATTTTTTGAGCCTCTCCCTTAGGCCTGACTCGTCAAGTGCTGCGACAAAGGGTGAAACCACGACGTCGTAGTCGTCGAGTGACGCTGACGGGTCAATGACGTCGACACGCAATTGCCTCTCAGTCATCGGGACATAATAGCGGTCGATCAACTGATCGATATATCTGAAGTCCCTGACCATGGGCTGAGCCCCTAGCAGGTGCCACTCAAAGCAGGAGAAATGCAAAGCCAGTTTTGGCTTCACTACTTCGGTGTTGCTCAAGAACTCTGAAGATACCTCAAATCCTCTTGATACCTCTCTGACCTCATCAATCATATGCAGAGGCCTTCCTGAACTTGACACGACTGATCCGTGCATCAGCTCGTGGCCAGCCCAGTGTGATCTCCACAACCAGTACAGGCATGCTTCTCCTCCGAGGGCAATCGGCAACCAGGTGTTTACCCTGCAGAAGCCCTCTTCTTTGTAACCGTTGGCAGTCGTTGAGCCATTCCAGCAGGTTGCAGTCTCAGTGTTCCAGAAAGGCCTGTCACACAATGTCCGGATGAAATCAAACCAGAATGTCACCTTGTGCAATCTCTCAGGAGGAGTGTAATGGTTGAACTGAACCATATCAAGCTTTTGATGGATCTTCGCGTAGTTCACTCCACCTGTCGGCATCATGTCCGTGCCCACTGGATGACTCGTCAGCTCGTGCAGCAAGTCAGCCTGCATGCTGCAAAAATCGACATAACTGTCAGACTGGAAGTCCATCCACGCTGTGATGAGTGAGGGGTGGTGCCAAATCGTTGACTTGGGTATCGGGATTTCTCCAAATGAACTGTATGCCTGGCTCCACAGATTGAGGCACCATGCCTCATTGAGATTGTCGATAGTTCCATACCGCTCCTTCAGAGTCAGCTGGAACTTCTGATGACACTCCGGACAACAACAACCCCTGCGTCCGACAGTAAAGAGCTCGTTGTCGATCTGCCAACCAATGATGTACTCGTTGTTGCCAAACTCTTCGGCCATTTTTGTGACTATGCGCCTGCACAGCTCCCTGTACATAGCGCTGTTGGGACAGGCGTGGCGGCGAGCGCCGTGCTGCATCTTCACGCCATTTTCATCTACCACCAAGCACTCGGGATAATGCTGAGCAACCCATATTGGAGGCGTACAAGTCGGGGTGCACATGATGACCCCAAAGCCCGCCTCACCTAGTTTGTTCACAACGAGGTGAAGCCATTCGAAGTCATACTGCCCTTCTACAGGCTCCATGCGACTCCAAGCAAACTCACCCACTCGCATGACATTGAGACCAGCGTCTTTCATCAACGCGATATCCTGATCTATCTGCTCGAGAGGCCAATCTTCTGGGTAGTAGGCTGCTCCGTAATACGGTTTACGCAAGGATGCCACTATTCACTTCCTCCTTTATGGTGGCCTTTCATTAGGCTCATCTGGAACGGTCGCTCCTCAAGCTCATCCGCAATGGCCTTTGGTCAAGGTCGCAGCCATAAAGCAACCATGAAGAGGCCAGAGGCCAGATCGATTGCGCAGGTTAGGCCACTCGCAGCGCGGCCAGAGCGGCTGCGAGTTTGGCCTCGCGCATCAGCTAGCGAGTCGCCAGCACAACGACTGACTTGGCCGGAAGCTGGACCACCAGTCCGTCTTTGCTCAGCACGGCTCCATCAAACTCAGCGGGCTCTATAGCATCAGGCTTCTCAAATGTGTTATGAGCGTTCATCTCAGACGCTGTAAGGATGCGCCCTGTAACTGACGACACATCCATGCCCCTTATGTCACATTTGATCTCTACGCCTGATTCGAGGCTCATGTTGCAGAGTGAAACATGAACCACGCCGTCGCGATCAACAGACGATGAAACGGATAGCTGCGGTATGCTGTTGTCGCCTTGCTGAATCGTCGGGCTCTCAAGGTAGGTATCAAGCAGCTCTGCGTCCTGGTGGACCTTGTAGAGGTCGAATACATGGTAAGTTGGGGTGAGTATCATCTTCTCCTTGTCAGTCAAGATCATAGCCTGCAGGACATTGATGGTCTGCGCTATGTTAGCCATCTTGACTCTGTCACAGTGGTTGTTAAAGATGTTGAGAGTGACTCCCGCGACAAGTGCGTCTCTCAAGCTGTTCTGTTGGTACAGGAAACCGGGGTTTGTTCCGGGCTCGACATCGTGCCAGCAGCCCCACTCATCGACCACCAACGCTACCCGCTTGCCCGGGTCGTACTTGTCCATGATAGCGGAATGCTTGGTGATCAGCTCATCCATGAACAGCGCACGCTTCATGGTGGCGTACCACATATCATCGTCAAACTCTGTCGCTGAACCTTTGTGTCCCCAGTGTCCAGTCGGCACGACGTAATAGTGGAGCGACAACCCCCACATCATGTTGCGCGCCTCGCGCATCAGGACCTCGGTCCAGTGGTAATTTGCGTCACTGGGCCCGCAAGCGATTTTGCGGATCGTGTTTCCAGAGAAGTTTCTCACGTAGGTCGCATACCTTCGGTATTCATCGGCGTAATACTCCGCGCGCATGTGCCCTCCGCAGCCCCAGTTCTCGTTGCCAACGCCGAAATACGTGAGCTTCCACGGCTCCAGCCTGCCGTTCATCCTTCGGAGGTCGGCCATAGGAGATTTCCCGTCAAAGGTTATGTACTCAACCCACTCCTGCATTTCGCGAACGGTGCCGCTGCCGACATTGCCGCAGATGTATGGCTCACATCCGAGCTGCGAGCAGAGGTCCATGAACTCATGGGTTCCAAAATGATTGTTCTCTGTAACGCCTCCCCAGTGCGTGTTTATCATAGACGGGCGCTGATCACGCGGGCCAATCCCGTCTTTCCAGTGGTATTCATCAGCAAAACACCCTCCGGGCCACCGAAGAACAGGTATCTGGACCTTACGGAGGGCATCAACTACGTCGTTGCGTATCCCGCGAGTGTTGGGTATGGATGAATCTTCACCTACCCAGAAGCCTTCATAGATGCATCGTCCAAGGTGCTCCGCAAAGTGACCGTAGATGTTCTTGTCGATAGTACCCTTTCTGATGTCCGAATTGACAATCATCTTGATCATCGATTCCACCCCCGGTTCTATGCTGGTGATGCTAACGAGGCACGCCAAAACCCAACTAGGCCAAAATCTAACCCGTTAGATTTCGCTACTATAGAGAATAGCATGTTTAGGATAAGATTCCAAGCCCATCTAGGAAACAAGCCTCGCCTGATGCGAACCCGTATGCGTACTCAACCCGCGGTAATGGCTGCGGACGCATAAGATCAAAGCCCGCCAAAGAAGCGCTATCGCTTCTTGGCGGGCATAGTCTCAAGTGTGGCAAACACCTCTGCAGCCTGGCTTCTACGTCACAACTGACTGGAGACTATAAAAATGCCACAAACACGTAGTCTCCTGAACCTATTTCGATTGCCGCCATGTTGTCCAGACGTGAAACGGTTATGTCACTACCCTCTGCCTGGGCCGTCGCCTCAGAGACGGACTCACAGTACGGAGCGGGTATCATGACAGTGGCTGTGCAGTTTACCGGAACACTCACCTTGAGCTCAAACTTCCCGTTATCGACTCTCCACTCCGAAACGATGGTGCCGTACATTGATTCGTGTGTTGCCTTTACCCACTCAAGTCCATCTACAGGGTTTGGACGGATAACAATATGCTTGAAACCGGGTTTGTTGTCATCCGGGTTGATCCCGGCAAGCCCCTTGTAAAACCAGGCACTGATGTCGCCAAAAAAGTGGTGGTTGCGCGACGCTTCGCCGTCCCACGACTCCCAGAGGGTGGTTGCGCCCTGCTCAATCCAGTGGCCCCAACCCGGGTACGTCTTCTGCGTAGCCATTGCATATGCCAAGTCGGCCCTTCCATTTTCGGTCAGAGTGTGCATGACGTACTTGGCGCCCAGGATGCCGCTGTCTATATGTCGATCACGCAGCTCGACCTGCTCAACAAGTCTTTCGAATACGAGCTCCTTGTCATCATCTTCGGTCAGGCCCTGGTAGAGTGCACACGCCAAGGACGTCTGGCAGTTGCCCTCGACAATGCCTGTTGAGCTGTCAAGGAACCTTTGTCTGAACGCCTTCTTGACGTTGTCAGCCAGATCAGCGTATTTCGCAGCGTCTGAATCCCGTCCGAGCAAGCGTGCCATCTTGGAGAGCAGCAGTGCGTTTACGTAGTAGTAGGCCGTATCAGTGACTGCAGTTGGGCACTTCGGGTGGTTCGGGTCCTTGTCGTAAGGATGGCACCAGTCACCCAAGCCGAATTCGACGATATAATCCTCAGACATGTCAGTCATATAGTCGACATACAGCTTGATGTTCTCGTACGTCTCCTCGATGATTGTCATGTCTCCTGTATAAAGATAGACATACCAAGGAATGAGCACTATAGTGCTATCCCAAGCAGGGCCGCTGCCCCAGTTGAATCCCCATCCTCCAGTGGGGACAATGCCCGGCAACTGCCCACTCGGTCTCTGAACATCGATGAAGTCCCGCATCCACTTGGCGTAAGCCGTGGCAGGGTTGAAGTTCAGTAAAGTCTGCTCAGCCGAAATCTGCGCATCGCCAGTCCAGCCGTTTTTTTCTCTGTGAGGGCAATCTGTCGGCATTCCATGGTAGTTGGTCAGTGTTGACCACCGCGTGCATTTCTGTATGCTGTTGAGGGTCGCGTCTGAGCATTCGAAGGTGCCGCGCTGCTCGAAGTCTGTATGTACGACTCTGCCGCACAGGTTGTCCAATGTCGGTGTTTGGGGGAAGCCCGTGACCTGGACATACCGGAATCCATGGTAGGTAAACCGAGGCTCCCAAACCTCCGTACCTTCTCCCTTCATGATGTACCGGTCAGTCTGGAACTCACCTGTTTTGATGAATACGTCTATGTTGCTCGAATCAAGGCTGCCATCCTCAGCCAGCTTCTCAGCGTACTTGAGAGTGATCTCGGTGCCTGCAGGCCCCTCAACACTGATTCGAGCCCACCCTGAGATGCTCTGGCCAAGGTCATATACCCAAGTGCCGGGCGACACCTCCTTGACGCTGATCGGCTTAATGGTACCAGTCACTCGTATCGGCGGCGCCAGCGACGACCTCAAAACGCCACCCGGCGGTGCGATGATGCTCGCGTTGCTCCATGAGCTGTCGTCGTATCCGGGCAAATCCCAGCCTGGCATTTCCAATCTGGCATCATAGACCTCGCCGTTGCGCAAGCCGTCAAAGACAATCGGCCCCGTTGTGACCTTCCAGCTAGTATCGCTGTTAACCACAACGGTTGAGCCATCTGCCAGCTCTATGTGAAGCTGCAGCAATAGCTTGGGCCTATGCCTCCAAGGCGCCTCCTTGAACATCCAGACCTCTCTGGTGAAGCAGTTGTACCATCCGTTGCCGAGAACAACGCCTAGAGCGTTGTCGCCCTGCTTAAGCAGGTTGGTCACGTCAATCGTGTCATACAGTACTGTGCGGTCGTATCTCGTGAACAGCGGGGTCAAGACCGAGTCCCCGGCTTTCTGCCCGTTGATCGTAAGCTCGTAGTATCCGAGCCCGCAGACGTATGCTCGGGCGGAGACTACATCTTGGTCCAGCCTTACCTCTTTCCTAAAAAACGGCGCAGGAAGCGTCTCGAGGGTTGTCGTGTAGCCCGGATCCACTGCAATCCATCTTGCGGACCAGTCCGACTTGTCTAGCAACCCCATCTCAAAGTAAGCAGTCTCGCTCCAGTCTGAGGCATTGCCGCCTTTATCCCATACCATTACCTTCCAGTAGCATCTTTGACGTGAACCTAGAGGCTTACCTCCGTATTCGACAAAAATCGAGTCGGACGATTCGACCTTTCCGCTGTCCCAAAGGTCGTAACATCCCTGATCAAGGCTATCCGCTGAGCTTGCGGCAACCACTCTGTAGGCTGTCTGATACTGTCCTCTGACATTGGAGTAGAGCTTCCAACTAAGCTTTGGCTTGGGGCTATCCACTCCTATAGGGTTGCGTACATGATTGCATGTCAGACCTGCAACTGCTATTGGCCTATCGGCTGCGTTGGGCGGGTTTGAGGGGGGATTGATCTTTGAGTTCGGCGTAGGAGTTAGACATTGATCCTGATTGTACGTCACAGCTGTGATCACTCCTCGTCTAATTTCGCTATCTCTCTCCACAGATTTTCGTCAAACTCAGCCATGCGATTTGGGCAGTTGTTCCTTTGACATACCTGGCAGCTACGGAAGTCCTTCCCCGTTGCAAAGATAACTCCGGACACACTCTTATTCGGGACCATGAGAAAAGACTCCGTCAGTTCTACTCCAATCAACCCTCTTACGTCTCCAAGCAGAGAAAACAGCTCTTTTTGCTGCTGAATCGGCCACACTTCGACCTCTCCCGACCCAGGATGCATCTGAGCGGTCTTGTCCAGACGGAATCTGCTCCTTAGGTGCTCGTCCAAATACGCAGACGCACATCCAAGTGCTGCGGCCTTTATCTGGTCCCACCAGTACTCTGCCAAGAAATCGTCAACTGGCAAATCTACCTGATCCATCTCATGCCCGCACGTTGCGACAAAGGCAAATACTCTCTCGACATCGGCGAGGTTCTTTGCCAGCATCGCACTCGTGAATTTGACGCCCTCGACGACAACCGTGTTATCACTGCGATCCTCAATAAAAGCCTCGCGATACACGGCCTTGGGCCTTGCGATCTCGCGGGCCTTGTCTATCAACTTGTGAAACGCATCAGCGTCCTCACTCATGGGTTCTATACGGCAGGCTTTGATCAAAGATTCTGTATCAAACTCGACTGGGATGTTGTCCAAGACTTCAGCCATGTCTGCTCCCCCTTCTCATGGGCATGCCTCTTCATGTGCTCCCATATAGGATCTTCCCCTCTCTCAGGGCTCTGGCAATGACATGATTACAGGAGTGTTGCCAGCGTTCAACCTCATCACGGCAGCACACAAAGATATCTTCGGCTACAGGAGACCGAGATAGAGCTCGCCAAGACCATATTACCACATCTGGTGGCCAACGATGTCCATGCAAGAGCGGACAGCCCACCAGCAATTTGCTATAAGCAATGCATAGAGCCGCACCTAAGTTCTGACACCCGTCTACTATAGCTGCTCCAGTATCATCTGCTCTAGCTCAGGCATGTGCTCTATCACTATCTCCTGCCCGAGGATCATGCTTTTGCTTGTCAGCTCAGGACCGAGCCTTAACAGCTTCTTGCCGGTCTCAGTCTGGTAAAAGGCAATGATCTCTCTTAGTTCCTGCTCAGTGAATGCCTCCACGTAGATCTGTATGTAGTGATTCCTGAGGCGCTCCCAGCTGAAGTGTTTCGCAAAAAAGGTCCTAAAGACATCCTCAAGCTGAGCCATCTCGGGAATCTGCTGAAACTGAGACTCGATAACCATGTCGACCATCTCTGATACCATCTCTGGCATCTCCATAACCAGGAGCAGCTCCTCGGCAGCTCTAATATGACTCTTTGTATATGCCTCCGCCACTGTGCACAACGATCCAACCACGATCACAAGAACCGCAGTCACTAGAGCCTTTTTCACCGCAATCCCCCTCATCGGCATGTGTTGTAAGTATCTCACCCTTAATCAACTTGTGCGTTGAGTCTCTCTGCGACCCCCAAGACGCTATAAAACGCTGGCTTAGGTTGGAGATTTCCGTCAAACAGACGAGTGGTCGTTGTGTCATCGCTGTAGAAAAGGTAGTTGTCCATTAGCCCAAATACTGTGACACTTGTTATGTTTGCCGGACCTCCTCCAGCTGTATCCATCTCTGCAAGCGTGTTGAACACAGCCTGGTATCGCTGAGCCTGTCTCCTGAACAACTCCTCGCTGGAGCCATTGGTCCTGATGGACAACTCCGTAATGTGAATCTCAAGCCCCAGCTCTGCAAACTTCGCTAGTGCATCCTTGAGATTGTCTCTACCGCTCTCAATCCCGGGATAGGACAGATCCATGTACCCCTGCATGCCAATGCCGTCTATGAGCCCCTTTTCCTTAAGATGGGATACCAGCCTGTAGATTGCCTGTGTCTTAGAAGGCTGAAACGTGTTGTAGTCGTTGTAGAATAGCTTGACTTCGGGATCAGCGTATCTCCTGGCGTATTCAAAGGCTTTCTCGACGTAGTCCACTCCAATCACAGCATACCAGGGGTTTATCTTCGTGCCGTCGTACCTAGTCCTGATGTTGAACCCAGACTCAGTCTCGTAGTTGCCCCAACCGTTCTCGACTGCCTCGTTGACCACGTCCCAAGCGTATATCACGCTTGGATACTCAGTCTGGAAAAACTCCAAGACCTGGCGTATGTAGCTTTCGAGACGGGCCAGCATAGTCTCTCTGTCTACGTATTCGCCTTCGTCCCTGTAGCCTTCGCGGAAGAACCAATCAGGTGTCTGGGTATGCCATACCAATACATGGCCGCGCATCTTGATCCCGGTGCTTTTGCAAAACTCCATACCCCTAATAGCAGAATCAAACGTGACTGCCGGCTCCGGGTTTCCTGCGTCGTGGTTTCTTATGCTCCCATTTTGGTCAAGGAAGTAGACCGGCTTCATCAAGTTGCTATATGTAACGCTGTTGAAGTGGTACTTGATAATCTCTGTCATCGCCTTAGAGTTGACCGTGTCTGTCTCAACGTTGTACCCGTTGAGTCCTACTCCCATCATGAAGTAGTCGGAATATGCGTCCTTCAGAGGTGTTCCGGAGACAGAAGCCGTGATGTCGTAGCCGTCGACGACAATGGCATCCGCACCCGCATAGCCGATAGTAGCCGCTATCAAGAGGACCGCAGCAAGCGACACCAACAAGATACGATTTATCCTTCTCACAAAATCACCTCATCAAGAGAATCGCTAATCGTAGGTGCGACTGTCCTAAATCTTGCTCTGCAAATGCCCTGCCTCCTCCAATCAGAGCGACGCTGAGAGATCTACTTCAGCTCTGAGTCGGAGGGAAGCAATGCTCCCGACCTCAGCTCAAACCCCAATCCCTGAAGAAACAGCTCACCCCTCAGGCCTAGCCCTCCGGGTGTGCGTCTCTCAGTCCTGATGGTGTAGTCAGTAGGCTCCTAGCTCTCGACTAACTAGTGAGCAACCCGGGCCGATGGCATGCGGCTAGGCTCGGCCAGATTAGTCATGTCCATCTCCCCTTAGAACACCCTGGTTCTTGGTAGTTCTACGTGTCTCCACTGCATACCTTTGCATGCGCCGAGAATCATGCCTCAACATGACGGTGCGATATGTGGAATGCATTCACCTGGGACATCAATGAGCGACTCAATTCGTAACATCGCAGACGTGTTTTTGTAGCTGTCAGCTACAAAGACAATGCCCCAGCTGCCATTGTCTTTGTATGACTGCTGGGAGCAAAGAAAATCGGGTGTGTCTAGAGAAAGGCTTAACCCACTTGAGAGGGATAGCCGTGCAGGCTATCCCTATTCAGTCTCAAACCCATGCACTTCGAACTCGTAGACAACCACTTGACTATCCCACGGCATAGATGAGGGCTTGGTTATCAACACTCGCACGTACCGGGCTACGACTGGATCTATCACACGATTGGTCTTGGCCAATAGGTTGCCTTCAACGACATCCACATCGTGCCACGATTGTGCGTCATCGCTGATCTGAAGACGGAAATCAGCTGCGTTCAACGGCCCGTCGAGAAGCTCCGAACTCAGGCCGCCACCGCCGCGGTGGTGCATAACCCACCGTGTCAGGACATACGGTCTCTCCAAATCCACGCTCAACCAGTATGGCGGTTCTGCACTGACGCTCCAACTGGAAAGGAGCTGCCCATCGATAGCCCGGGCAGCGCGATCTTGACGATGGCTGGCTGTGACTGGCTTGCCAATCACCACGTTTCTCGCCGTATCCTCTTTGATCACTATTCTTGCACCCAGTGCTGCGGAATCCAGGTCAAAAACCTGATCGTCGCCGACATAGATCCTCGACGCGTTATCTGGGGCAGTTAAGACCTCTAAGATGTATCCCTTCGCCAGCTGGGCCTTTCCAAGATCGCTGAGGTCGAAACTTGAGTGCAGTTCGTCGAGGGTGTACTCGCCAGGCAGCAGATTGGCAATGACCTGACCGGTGCTGCCGATCAGCTTCAGAGCGCCTTTGAACTCCGCCTTGGTGACGTACCACGGTTTATCCGGCTGCACAACCTTGTAATATGCAGGCTTGGCTTCTAGCTGTTTGTCGAACAAGAGCCCTGCATCGCCCCTGCCCTTAATCGGGAAGTCGTTCAACCAGCTGTCGTGATCACCAGTTCCCCAGAGAACGACGATATCGAGATTGCCTTTCGCAGCTTGTCTCTTGAACACCTCAAAAATCTCGCCGTAAAGCTCAGCTTGAAGCTCGAGCAGCTCCTGAGTGATCTCTTTCTTCTGCTCCATCCAGCTGTAAACAGACATGTCCATCTCGGTGACTTCGACCATGAAATCAGGGTTGTACGCTTTCAGAGATGCGAACAACTCGATCGTCTCCTCGATCTGACTGGGTGTCGGTCCGTATATGGAGATGTGCATCTGCAACCCAACCCCATCTACTGGAATCCCATTCTCGAGCATCCGCTTCACTAGGTTGTACATGCCCATGCGCTTTGCCCCGCCGGATTCGAGACCGTAATCGTTGATGATCAATCTTGCGTCAGGGTCGGCTTCCCGGGCGAACTTGAACGCCAGCTCGATGTAATCGCTGGCGAATCCGTCACCGTCCACATCCCCAATTATTGACATCCATCTGGAGCCATCGGCTTCGCCCCGTAGCCCGCCCGAATCATTGAGGACCTCGTTCACGACGTCCCAAGAGTGAACCTTCCCCTTGTACCTGCCCACGACTGTCTTGATGTGATTTTCCATTCGTGAGATCAGCTGCTCACTGGTCGCAGGTTTAGTGCTATCATGAGGATCAACAAAAAACCAAGCAGGAACCTGATTGTGCCATAACAACGTATGACCGCGAAGCAGCATATTGTGCCGCTCTGCAAACTGCACAAAGCGGTCGGCGTCTCTCCAGCTAAAGCGTCCCTCTGCAGGCTGGAGAGCATCAGGCTTCATGGAGTTTCCAGCTACCAGTACACCATAATGATAGCTGATAAAGCCCGCATAGACATCCTGTTCATTAAGAAACTGCGGTCCGGTTGCGGCACCTAGGTGGAAGTAGTCTTTGTAGACGTCTTTCAAGGCCGGAATGTCTTTTTCGAAAGTCCTAGGGTATAGTGCCCTAAGCGCTCTGTCCCCGGTAATTGAGAAATCATCGATGTAGTAAGAGGCCGTGTCATCGCCAATCTCGACGTATAGCCAGGCTGTGCTGACCTCCTCTGCATCAAAAGTATAGGGTTCACTCTCGATCAACACCCAGTCGTCGCTACTCAGTGGCACATCAGCCGAGATCCATCTGTAATTAGTAGTCCCATCGCGCAGATTCTCGCCCATAACGAGGTGTCCACAGATCTCACTTCCAGGTGGTGACACCAGACGCACATAGACTGCAAACCTATAGGTGCCGCCGTCGGCCAAGAGGTAATCAACATCAAGCGCAGCCGAATGCCATCCGGCTGTCCTTCCAGTCATCTTAAGCGCCTTAGGTTCGGACCTGGCCTGTTCCATGGTGACATCGAGCACACCCGAACCAAAGGCTCTCCATCCAGCCAGACCTTCCGAAAAATCCACGGCAACGTTGACCACCTGGCCCCGAACGCCAACAGTAGCAACCAGCAAGAAAAGCATGATCAAAGCTGAAATAACCCGTACCCTCTCACGCACTAATGGCACCTCCTGTCGATCTAAGATAGAGTCTTCGGCACTCACGGCGCGGCCTTGGACTACCTGCACAGCAACGTGCCTTTAGACTGCATAATGATATTGCCCTGATCGTCCAAAGCGTAAAGCTTGTAGGGGCCCGCTTCTGTCGGGGCGTAAATCACACCTTTGTCCAGATCAGCCTTAGTCATATATGGACTAGGCTTGAACTCCTGCGTGCCGATTGGTGCGAACCAGATACTCCCGCTGAAGCTCGTGGGGAGTTTCACAGGAACCCGGGATCCAGCATCAGCCATCGCGTGAGCGACAAACATCACCTCGTCAAGAGGAGCCAGATCCATGTATTCGGGCTCCAGGCCTGAGTTTTCGATGATCCCAAGGGCTTCGACCGGCCAGATACCGCTAGTATGCACGCGCAGATTTGTTACGGAGACGTTTGGAGCTCCCAATCGGACAGTCCTGCTCGTCGTGTAGGTATTATCGAAATGGACGTTGTTCTTTCTGCCCCAATCGTTCAGTTCGAAATTGTTCATGTCACCGATGTCGAAAACATTACCTCTCCCAGTGACTCCCGAGGTGCCTTCGTCAGGATGTATAGCGTTCAACATGTACTTCGGACTAGCTACGACATAATTGCCGTTGACCGTAGTGCCAGGCATTGACCCCAACAAATAGACCGCACCTGTATCGGTCAAGACTAGTCCGTAGTCAATCAGCCTGTTGTTATTGATCTGGTTATTGCCTGCAACAGTGGTAGGGATTCCAGGTATGATACTGTCGCTGTCACCATTGAAACTCCACCAACCCCATCCTACACTAACAGGACCATACGGGACATTCTTGATTATGTTGTGAGTGATCTGGAGTCCTTCCACGAAGAAAGCCATTACCGCATTTTGACCATGGAACAGCACTCCCGCTCCATCTATGTAGTTGTTGCTGATTTCATTGTTCCTCGGAACACCCTCTACGCCAGGCGGGTACTTCTCCTTCTCAATGCCGACACCAAAGGGATGCTTGATTTCTGGACCATCGCCTTCGTATACATGTTGAGGATGGCCCATGACGATTGCCGAACCAGCCGTGTCCAATATCCTGTTGCCAATGATCTTTGACTCGCTTACGTCATTTGTCATGGCCAGCCCGATGTTGCCTGTATGCTTGATGGTACAGCGTTCAAAAACGATCCATCTGGCGCTCTCGACCTCTATCGCTGCTCCTGGTACGTCAAATGCCCTGTAGACATCGAAATGCCAGTTCAAGTTGCCTATTGCAATGATGGCAGTCGGTCCCTGGAGCGTGGCCTGGCCTCGAGAATCGCCTATTCTTACTAAGTTCCAATCGGAATAGGCAAATGTGATCCCAACAAAACTGAGGTTCTCAACTCTGCTTTCGCGCGAACTGCCCTTTATGCTGAGCAATCCTTCAATCATTGGAGCAATGACAACCGCTGTATCGAGGTCCTCATCGTCATGTTTGTAGTAGTACAAGGTCCGGGTGTTCTTATTGAAGTAGAACTCGCCCGGCTCATCCAGGAACTCATAGGCATTGTGAAGCACCTGATCGCCAGACACCTTGAACTCCGTTCCCCAACCAAAACTCTGGGCTCCTGCCCCGTAGGGCTGCTGCAGGAGCAACACTCGATGATCATCGACGCTGATCTGATCCCGAACCGTTACCAGGTTCAGGTTCCATGTCGAAGAAGTCGTTATCTCCAAGTCCTCAGGATTTTCGATCTCTGGTAGGTCAGCAGCGTTATACTTGACTCCGTCGTAGAACGAACAGTCGATCCAAGCCCAGTCGGCCTCTCCTTTTGTTACGTGATAGGTGCCATAGCCCCCAAGAGCTGTTATGTTCCTTCGTGCCATGACAGCTCTCCGCCCATTGACGTACAGCGCCCTCAGCTTGGTGTCTCTTTCGAGCCGAGTCTTGTAGATGTTTCCCTCATGGTGTTCCCAGCCGATCACCTGAACGCCGCCGCTGATGACCGCATTCTCACCGGGATAGGCCTGGTAGATGACCCTAAAGCCATTTGTGCCGGAGTCCTGTTCGGTAAACTCAATCGTCCGATCTATCTGATAGGTGCCTTCTCGCAGGTAGACGACTATGTCTCCACACATGTCACCGTTGATCTCCCTGACCGCGTCCCTGGCCCGTTCAATGGCTCGAAACGGGCGTTCTATCGTGCCAGGGCCTTGATCGTTGCCATCAGGAGATACGTAGAACACGGCTTGGACGCTGGCTTGAGCCAAGGCGTGCAGGGAAGCTGAGCAAACGATCACAGCCATCAGCAACGAAACCCATACTACCAGCGAGTACTGCACTGTCATCTCCTCCATAGACTCAGTTGTTCCTTGCCGTTCACTCAGAAACGCTGTTTTTTTCCACAACAACTCTCGTCGCTACTCTCGCTAGATCGTTGTTCAGGTCGCGTTCACGAGACAAGTCAAATCTCGGCTCACCGTCAATATCAAAATGCACCCGCCTGATCGCTGTGCAGCGCTTGCTGCCTCTCATGGTTGGTTCTGCATGGTAGGTGATCATCACATCGCCGTGTTCATTGGTGAAAAAAGCATTGTGCCCAGGCCCGTACTCACCTTCGATGGAGTAAAAGGACAGCACCGGCGCAGGGGCCTTGTACCAGTTGCTAACATCTAGCAAGTCCTTGCCTTTTTCGATGGCAAGCAAACCGATCACATAGGTATAGCCATTTGCAGCTCCACCGGAATAAGTAATGTAGACGTGGGAATCAGTGATCAGCGGATGCGGGCCTTCATTGTTGATTGTCCGTTCGTTGTTCTCCCACCCATAGAGGGGTCTCGACAACAACACAGGATCGGACGTCAACTGCCATGGCTTCTCAGGATCGACAGTGGCGATATACAGCATCGATCCCGAGTCGTCTGGTTGTCCGATGCGATAGCGTTCGGACCAGATCACATATGAAGTGCCCTCAACATCTAGATAGGTCATGTCGAGGGTGATTCCTGTTTCAGTGAGATAAGTTCCGTCCTTCTTGACTACTCTGATGGGATCGTCCCAACTGTCCGGGTCTGTTATCTCTCCGCCTTCCTTGAGCCTCATAACATGGCACTGGGGGCCCCATTGCTTGCCACTCACTGCAAAGAGGATGTACAGCTGACCTCCAATAACATGAAACTCGGGCGCCCAGAAAGTCTGAATCAATCCTCGCGATTCGTCTTGGTCCAAGATCAGGTACTCGGCAACCCCTTCGGCGAACAAGTCAGATACTCTATCGCCTTTCCTGACAAATATGCCTATATCGTTGACATTGTCGTTTGTGGCTATGAAGTAGTACTTACCCTTCCACCTAATGATCACCGGATCAGCATATCCGACAGCCAGGGGAAAATCGTATTTCTCCTGGACTACGGTGCCTTTTACTTCGTAGGTGCCAGGCCGTGAAAAGTCAATAGCGCTAGTGTCCCACTTCACCTGTTTTGCTGCAGTTGAACCATCTGAGTAAATCGCTGTTGCGTGGACGGCTGCGACGTCTTCTTCTGACCTGGCATGGATCAGGCCGGGCACCTCTATCGCCGTGTTCTCCAAGGGAAGCCACTTCTCTCGAAGCTTCTTAGCGAGATCTGAGTCTATCTCTACGATGTTTCCGGGCACCGCTCCTTCGGGAGCCATCAGGCCTTCAACACTGCTGCTAGATGAGCAAGGCAGAGCAGCCACTTGCTGCGGTGAAGAAATACTGTCTTTATCTCTCAGGTCGCGCATAACGTTGCGGTAGCACTTGCCTTCAGAGTCCTGCCACTCGATCTGATACTGGCCGGTGGTTGGGTCGTAATGACAGGCGACTCGTTCTACATAGGCATCTTTCCTCAGATCCAGCAGGACCTGTTCTTCAAACTTGACCAAATCCTCAGAAAGCCAGAGCAGGATCTTGCCTCTGGACTCAGGATCACGGCTGCCGTCGAAGTTCGTCTTTACAGCAGCAATGCCAAACCCTCTGTCCGCAGTGCGGAAAATGTAGGGCTTTCTCAATCCTTTGGCATTGATGACATTTCTGCTATCAACCGTCGCTTTAGCGAACAAGACGCCATAGTTCCTGTTAAGAGGTATGTAGGTCTTTCCGTCGTTGCTGTAGGCCAGGTGAACGCTGTATGCCAGGTAAGTCGAGTAGCTGTCAGGAATCGGTGTTCTTGTGTAGACCAAAATGCTGCTCATGTCATTGTCACCTCATTAGTGCACTAGAAGCAATTGATACACACCAAGAGCCTGGACATGGCCTCCGGGCCCTTGGAGGTTTCTTTGCCTCAGTCATCGTTATCTGTCATGGGGCTTAGCTCAAACCAATCCACGTTGACCTGGCCCCCTCCCCGAAACTCCAAGACCAGCTCTTGTTCGCCTTCAGCCAGGTCAATAACAATCGATCCAACATGCCAGTCCTCCGCCTGAGGGGAATCCGCTGTCAAGACCCCGAGTACCTCGCCAGACTCGTGTCTTACGGCCAGTTCACCGTATTGACCGTATGCATCAACTTCTGCTGCGAGTCTGAAGTCCATCACATAACTGCCGGCCTCTGCAACGCCGATCAAATAGCTTGCCCAGCTTCCCAAGTCAGTGTAACTGATGAACCTATCGGAGAGGTTCTTGGGAGTGGATTCGACTCTGATTCCTGACATCCGTTCGTACCTCTCAGCTTCGATCTTGCCAGGGACCGCCCTATGTCCATGCGATATCGTGGTTTGGCTAGCGTATTCCTTTAGCCAATCGAAATACGCTTGTGCGCCCTCTCTTGGGCTCAGAGAACAGTCGCTTGGCCGTGCCTGATTGAGATCCTCAAGGAGATCGCCGATGAAGCCTACTAAATATGAGACGTTGCCTTGATCGTCAATGGCCTTCTTGATACTGTTTCCAAACCCAGCTGTGCTCCCGTTGACGAGATTCCTGGGGTCATCGGGATAAGGCGTCCAGAACATCTCTGTGATAATCATAGGCCACCGGTCCGCAGCAGGTTTGTACTGCCTCTGCCACAACCGCTGTATGGCCTCAGCGTTGTTAAAGACTCCTCCGTACGCAGGGTAAAAATGGGCTGCAATTCCGATGTTCTCCCCAGAAAACGGGAACTGGACCCACTGGTGCGGTGAGCCTTGCCATTCAAGTGTCGGCACCCATATGATGTTGTTCGCACCTGTGCCGCGGATCACGTCGATGATTGGCTGCAACCATTCGGCAAAGGCCTTGAAATAGACGGCGCTCCCCATCCCCCAGACACCATTGCCCGGGGCAGATTCGATCTTCACAGGCTCATTCATCAGCTCGAACATTATGTTGTCGGCGTTCTTGACTCCCGGGGCGCTGGCGACTCTCTCCCAGAACGTCAGCAACCTTTCTTGAGTGCCTTGACTGGCATTCTTGGACATGTCTCCATCCACGTTTACGACTACAGGACCAGTCGCACACAGTACGAGATAGATACCCCGGGTCCACAGGTGATTGGCGTAGGGAACAAGGAAATTGGCTATCCAGGCATCAAACTGCTCGGAGTCTATTAGTCCTTCGGCACTAGACCAGCCGCCCACCGAATCTGTGTTTACGCGAACGAAGTTGCAGTACCATCCATGATCCCTTCCGTATCTTGGACTGATGTCGCTCATAACCGTTGCAACTTCGTTCATGTAGCTCAGTAGGTCGCTCACACCGGCCCGCACCACCAGAGACCTTAGCTGCTTCCAATTCCACGGATCTAGGTACCATTTTCCTTGTCCGTTGAAATAGCTCGCCGTAGGCTGCATCCAGCCGTGCAGTAACACGCTATTATCAGCAGGATCTTTGAGTTGATTGCCCTCAACATGCAAAGGCGGTACTGGCATACCTTCCCAAGCAAGTGTGTTAGACGAGCCTGCTCCGACCAATAGCAGAACAGCCAGCAGCACAACCAGGTATCTGTGAGAAACCAAAGTTTTCGGTGCCCAGCTGGCAACTGACACCGCTCCTCCAATATGGAAGTAGTCCTTATAGATCTCCCGCAATGACGGCAGCACATAGTCCTCGGCCAACGCGACCGATGAACTCACCAAAAGAAGCAAT
>FZPS01000155.1_pt121 | contig 56234 bp, 47 predicted proteins | sample 1817821 | NCBI WGS metagenome assembly FZPS01 (sample SAMEA104158645, study PRJEB21678) | metagenome | place: Germany | collected 2015-04-21 | reverse complement strand
GTAGAAGGACAAAACGGGATGGCTTGTATAGATTACTGACAAATATAGCAGAAGGTGGTTATAAGTTCTAATCTTAAACCGATAGATTAAGTTGGACTTTCTCAACCTACAACAAGTTTACTCTATCTTACAACAGATAGAATCTGTTTCGAAACGATGTTTTATGTTATCTTATTATATGTAAAATAAAGGGGGTTATTCTTAATGAATAAAAAAGGGAAGATTTCGGTAACGACAGAGAATATTTTTCCAATCATCAGACAATGGCTATATTCTTCACAAGATATTTTTCTACGAGAGTTGGTCTCTAACGGTGTAGATGCTATTACAAAGAGGCAACATCTTTCAAATTTGGGAGAAGTCGAAACTTTTGAAAATCCGAGAATAGATATTATTTTGGATAGAAAGACCAATCAATTAACAATTTCAGATAATGGTCTTGGAATGACTGCAGAAGAAGTCGATAAGTATATTAATGAAATCGCTTATTCCGGTTTAGTGGATTTTGTCGAGAAATATCAAGAAGAAGGGGATCCAAAATCACAGATTATTGGACACTTCGGTTTAGGATTTTATTCTGCATTTATGATTGCCGATAATGTAGAGATTCAAACTAAAAGTTGTTTCTTAGATAAACCGGCAGTACATTGGCAAAGTGAAGAAGGTATTGAATTTGAAATGACAGCAGGCAATCGTCAAGAAGTCGGTACTGATATCATTATGCATCTGACCGAAGAAGCTGTTGAAACTTATTCTGAATTTGAATTGCGCTCTATCATCAGAAAATATTGTCAATTCATGCAATACCCGATTTATTTTAAGGTTATTTCAGAACAGATCGATGAAGAGCAAACTGATCAAGAAGAAACTCCGATCAACAATCCGAATCCTTTATGGAATAAAATGCCAAGAGAAGTTGAAGATCAGGAATATAAAGACTTTTATTATGAAGTGTTTCCTGACGGCAAAGAACCATTATTCTGGGTACATTTGAATTTAGATTATCCATTCAGAGTAAAAGGTATCTTATATTTCCCGAAAATAGATTTGCAATATGAGAAATTAGAAGGTCGAATCAAAGTTTTTTACAATCAGGTTTATGTTGCCGATAATGTGCCGGAAATTATTCCTGAGTTTTTATTCCTTTTACGCGGTTGTATTGACTGTCCGGATTTGCCTCTCAATGTATCGCGCAGTTTCTTGCAAGATGATCAATATGTGAAAAAACTTTCAGGACATATTGTAAGAAAAGTTGCTGATCGTTTAAAAGAAGTTTCTCGTAAAGAACGAAAACAGTATGAAGAGTGGTGGCAATTCTTACAAGTTTTTGTCAAATACGGCATGATGAGCGACCAGAATTTCTCAGATCGTGTTCATGACATTGTTTTGATTAAGGATGTAGAAGGAAATTATCATAGCCTCAAAGATTTGCCTGAAGGAGAGATCTATTATACTCCAAGTGAAACTGAACTTTCCGCTTATACTGCGATGGCTCAAAAACAGGGCGAAACCGTATATTTGTTAGACCAAGAAATTGATATCCAATGGATGTCATATTTGGAATTTAACTCACAAAATAAGATTAAGTTTATCCGAGTAGATGCTGAAGCAGACTCCGGCATAGAAAAGGATGTTGACAAAAAAGATGAAGAATTGGTGTCCCAATATATTTCTGAAATTGAACCGGATCAATATGAAATTAAATTTCAGGCAATAGGTAAAGATAGTTTACCTTTGCTGATTCGCGAGAGTGAAGAAACCAGAAGAATGAATGATTTCTTTGAACAAATAAAGAATTCAGGAGACCAACAAGCGATTGATTCAATCGAACAAATGATGCAAAACGATCCCAATAAACCTGCTTTGATTGTCAATACGGATCAACCTGTTCTAGAGAAGTTGCAAAAACTGGGAAAAGAGCAAGCATCAGAATTAACCAACTATTTCCTGAAATTGGCCAAATTGGGCCAGGGTAGTTTAAAAGGCCAAGAATTTATTGATTTTTTAGAATTGAGTGCAAAATATGCCTTCGAATCAAATGAGACAAATCCTGAATGAAGAATCTAAAATTTCTACTATTTTCATCGAGCGTCAACCTGAGTTTGACGCTCGATTACAAGAAATAAAGAAAGAACTAAGTGAGAGCTTAAAGATTGATGCTGCTTCGAGTATGCGTCGTTTTTCTCGTTTTGAAATTCAAGGATTGAATTATGAAGAAATCTGGAAGGTTAATTATCAGATTTTTTCTACTATAGGTTTAGATACGGTAATTGAACCTACAGAATTATTTGACCAGGAATATATCTTACCTTTAACCCCGAAACACAGAAAATATGACCTGAGAGCCCAGAGTGGATTGCGGCTCTTAGCTTACTATTTTCCTTATCGTGAAATATTTTTACGAAGTTCGGAAATACTGGTTTTTACAGAAAAAGTTTCTGAAATAGAGAAAAAAACTATAAGAGATTTTTTCTTAACCGAGGCTGATTTGAGTATTTCACAATTAAAGCCTGCAACAGATTTGTCTTATTCATATGGGCAACCGGAATTAGTTCCGTCAATAGATAATTTCACTGAATATTCAACAACGAAATTGTTAAACCTAAAAGAAAAGCGAAGTCTTAAGCTTGAGTTAACTGAGCTAAAGCAATTGCAACTATATTATAAAGAGTTAAAACGCAATCCGACTGAAACCGAATTACTACTAGTTGACCAAATTTGGTTTGCCAGATTAAGCAAAAGTAAATCAAATCCCGAGTTTAACAAGGTAGCCTTTGCTGCTGATGTCGATCGAGAAATAATAAACACTCATCAATTGTTGAGGGGCAATTTGGCTGACGCAACAAATAATAAAGAAAATAAATCAAAAACAAATCAACTGAGGTTTGAATTAATAGCTGATCATGTTTCAAACAAGGAAGTAAATGCTCAATTGCATACGATGCCGGATGTAATTAAACAAAGCGGAATGTCCGGTGCGATCCCGCTACATGCTCTGCGTCTTAGTTTAGTCAATCTAGAAGCTGAACAACAAGATGAAATTAAGAACAATCAGACTATTACTAGAAGTAAGCAAGCTAAGACATTGCGAGATTATGCAAAGTCAGCAGGCATTTATGCCAAAAAATCAAATTTGCCGGTTAGTTATGTCCGTGAATATTATTCATCTTGTTTTGAAGATCAAACATGGGAAATTTCAGCAGTGATGGCACAAGAGATACAAGGAGATCAAACTACAAGAGAAATCTTACCTGATGATTTAATTGTCATACTTGGAGCTAAAACAGGTCTATTCCGTGAAAATATCGGCTCAATAGCTGAATTAAATAATATTATAAATAATTTTATTGTTAACTCAAATGTACAAAAAATTTTGAAAACTGTTTTTAGTCTTGATAATCATGGTTTAGCCGCTACTCTGAATGAGATAGATAACGGGGCAATCCTTAACTTAGATGTAATGCCTGTGGTAAGAAGTGACTTATCTGGTAGTGAAATAGCATTAACTAAAACAAAAGATAGAGTAATTGCAATAATTAGTTCTCAAGACAGACATCGCTTTGTTGATGCTGCGCATGCCAATGATTTAGCTGCTACTGTCATCGGTAAGATTACAGCAGACGACTTGCTGGAAATAAATTTTCGCGGACAAAAAATTATTAATTTAAGTAAAAGTATGCTTAACTATGTTCCGCAAAAAGTTGAGATCACTGCTCAGGTAGGTGCTGGGAAAATGCCTGAGAATAAAGCTAAAACTATCAGTTTTCCGAATTATTTAATTGAAAATCTTTTAAAACAGAACAATTCATCACAACAAGGATTAATTAATAATTTTGTCAATCAAATAAATGGTAAGAATATTCTGGCTGCCTTAGGAGGAATAAATCAAAGTTCTCCGGAGCAGGGGATGATTGCTAAAGTTGATGATCTTGGATTGTATTCACTGGTTACGCAGAGCTATTTCCCTGAATTAACAAAACACAGTCCATATCATGCAGCTTATTTTGCTGTTTTCAGCTCATATTTAAAAAATGTCGGATTGGGTGGTAATCCTGATAATATAGAAATTAATCTATTTCATTCCTCCACCGGTATTAATTCCGAACGCGATTGGGGTAATTTATATAGTTCTCTGCTAGGTGCTTATCAAGCTGAACAAGACTTAGACTTAAAAAGATCTGAGACGAAGTACATGCTGGATACCGGTGTGTTTGGCAAATCAGGTTTCCCGATTACGATAAGTTTTGCTACTAGCACTAAAACAGTAAATGCCTTTTCTGCAACGACCTTAAAACTACCTGATTTATATGGTTATCGAGTTGATTTTCCAGAAAAAGAAAATGGCTTTCCTGAGATTGCTTCTACAAAGCAAATATTGACAAAAATTTATCAAATGATTAATCGAGGCACAATCAAACATGCTTTTGTTTGTGAGGCTGATTTGGCTACTAATATTTTTAAATCATGTTTAGGTGAAAATTTGGGTTTTGAATTTGATCATAAATTGTTGAATCAAGATTTATTTTCAGACAATTACTGGAAGCTCATTATTTTCACTGCAGAGGAACTGTCAAACTTGAATGTTGGAGATACAAGTTTAACTTATGTAGGCAAAACTTTATCCGAGAAGAAAATTGTGCGCCGGACAACTGAAATAAACTTATCTGAAGCAAAACTTAGCTATGAGAAAACCTTAAGTGATATTTATTATTATAGAGATAGTAGTAAAATGCCTTTAGCAAAAAGTTCAACAATAGTTAAAAGTGATCAGAAACAAGTAATATCTACACCTAAGCATGATAAACCGATCATTTTATTGCCAATATTTGAAAGTACTATAGGGACACAATGTTTGGCAGATGAATTAATTAGTGCCGGAGCAGAAGTAGAGCAATTTGTATTTTTCTCAAGCTTGACAGAACAAAATCAGAAATCAATCAGAAGCTTCGCTGAGAAAATTTCTAAAGCAGATGCCCTGGTTTTACCCGGTGGCTATGATTTAAATGATCAACCGGATGGAGTTGCAAAGATGCTTTGTTTGATTTTGGAAACCGATCCGGTCAAAAATGCGATAAATGAACTGTTACAGAGAAAAGGCAAGATTCTTGGGATCGGAAATGGCTTCCAAGCATTGGTTGCATGCGGATTATTGCCCTATGGAAGATATCGTAATTGGGGAGATAAACAAGCTTATTTCACTAATGGAGCTGAACTATCGAATTACAATAACTTGCTTGACCTTGAGATCGTAAGCAATAAGGGTGATTGGTATCAATCAGCAGATGAAGTTTATCAGGCTTTATTGATTGCGGATTATTGGCAATTAAATATGCCTGCTGCTCTTTGGGATTTTTGTCTTGAGCATAATTTGATTGTTAGTAAAATCAAAACCGGAAAACATGAATATGTTGAATCTCTGACCAGTCCTGAAGGTAATATCTTAGGCAGAATAACTCATCCTGAGCTCTTAGCAGAAGAAATTATTAACTTGCCTCAAAAACAGGATTTAAACTTTTTTAGAAGATTTGTGAAGAATTTGCTTGAACTTAAAAAAGAAATAGAAGCCGAACGCTTGAGAGCTGAGGCTTTGCAAAAGCAGGAAATGATAACAATCTCAGATAACACGGAGAATATCGAGCCGGAGTTACTATAAAGATCAATAACGTATTTGAACTTAACTCTTAATTTGTTAATTATACTTATTGTGCATAAATGAGACATAAATATTACAGATCTTTGTCAAATGTATTAAAAACAACCGGTATGATTAAGCATAATTGACCATGTTTAAAATAAAAAATTATAATTTAGCTCATACTAATAAAAATATGGTCAAACATAGGAGATATCATGTATAAAAATAAACTGATATGGATATTGAGTAGCGCAACTATAGTATTGTTAGTTGCTGTTGCTTTTGTACATTTTTTCCGTATCGATACCAAAAATGAATCTACTGCTTTTATGCCTGTAAATAATAAAGCCGAAGTTGAAGAGTTCAAAAGTAAATCATTGTCTGATCTTACGAAAGCTCAAGTTGATGATATTGGTGATGACTTTGCCGAAGGGTTTAACCGTTCAGTTGAATCACTACCTGAATCATTAGAATTAAAGATTAATGAAATTAGTGGGATTCCGGGCAAGATTGAGATTCAAGAGAAGACTGTTAAACAAAGTGTAGAAACTATTGAAGTTCCTTTTGAAACAATTGAATATTACACCGACAGATTAGCTGCAGGCGTTTCTGAGGTCACTGTGCAAGGTGTTAATGGCACTGTAAATATTGTTTATGAAGAAACATATTATGGTGATGTTTTAAATGATAAAGTTGAGATAGGTAGAGAAGTTGTCGCCAATGCGATAAACCAAGAAATAGCTATAGGTCAAGAACCTGTAGTTCAGGTCACTGAAGTCCCTGCTGTTAAGACAGAGGTAGCGCATACAGAAGAGATTCCTGCAGTTGACAATACACAAGCTATTCAAACTCCTCAACCTGAATATGTGCCTGAAGCACCGGCTGAACCTGTTGCCCCACCTGCAGAACAAAGCATCCAATTTGTTACTCCGGGATCACCATCGGCAGCTGCAACGAACTTGAGCAAAATTTCTTCATTGATGAAAGCAAACGGTATCGCTTCATATTATGATTTTAGTGATAATGGAAACGGAACGATTACTGTTGACGGATACACTTTTGCTTATACTTCCACAAGTTACAATACAATAACCGGATATGACGGTATAGAATGTTCGCCAAATGGCATTCCTAATAATACAGCAGCAGGTCTTTCAACCACTCGTGGTATTGTAGCTACTGTATTCCCACAATTTGGTGGATATCCTTTTGGAACCGTATTGTTTATTGAAGGATACGGTCTAGTTGTTGTTGGAGACTATAATGGTATGGGCGGATATGATTCCAGTTGGCTTGATGTCTGCTACTATGACGGTGAAATTGCAGCTAGCGGAATAGATCCGGGCAGATCAACCAGTAAAGTCTATGTAATTGCTACAAATTAATGTTGGATTTAGAACAGACTAAAAAAATATTAAATGAATATAACATAATGCCCCGGCAATCGCTGGGGCAAAATTTTTTGGTTTCAAAAGATATTATTAACAAAACGGTTGAGGTCAGTAATGTTGCTGAACAGCATACTGTATTGGAAATTGGCCCCGGACTGGGTGCTTTAACTTCGGCGCTTCTTGAAACAGGGGCTAAAGTAATTGCTTATGAAATTGATCGAAAAATGATCCAAGTCCTTGAAGATAGATTCAGCAAACATAAAAATCTTTTTCTTGATCAACAGGATATCTTAAAAGTAAATCTAGCCTCACAGTTTACCGGTACAAAAAATCTTAAAATAATTGCAAATCTACCTTATTATATTTCTGCAGAAATAATTGAAAAATTAATCTGCGAATTACCTTTTGCTCAAAGCATGACTTTAATGCTGCAAAAAGAAGCGATTGAAAGAATTACTTTAAAACCTAATGATAGTCGATACGGGCCGACAGCAATTCTTATTGCTCTATATGGCAAGATCAAAGATAAGATTAGAGTTCCTGCTAACTGTTTTTTCCCTAGACCGAAGATTAATTCTCAAGTAATTTTAATCGAGCAAGATGAGAATTCTTTATTGACTGAAAAAAGAAATAACGATCAAACTCTTGATCTGGTTTCTTTTAATCAATTTCTCCATCTTTGTTTTGCCCAACGCAGAAAAACATTACGCAATAATTTAAAAAATAACCTTAAAATTGGGTTGAAAACAGAAGAACTAGTTCAATTGGTTGCTCCACTTAATCTAGATTTGAACTTAAGACCGGAGCAAATTTCACCAAAAAAATTTTGGCAATTATATCAGTCTATGGCAAACTATATTAGTAAAGTTGATGGAGGCTCAGAGTGAAAAATAAAAAAACAGTTGCCGTAAAAATTGGACAAATGACTTATAATTTATCTGCTGATGAAAACTCTCAATATATTGAAGATATTGCTGAAGAAGCAGACCGCTTAATCAATCAAATTAAGGCAAACAATCCTGATTTAAGCTCCACGAATATTGCTATATTGGCTTTGGTGAATGCCCTTGATAAGAAAACAAAAGAAGAAGTTCATAATGCCCATATAGCTGAAAATGCTGAAGAATATCAGACTAAACTGAACACCCTCAAAACGGACCTGAAGAGTTTGCGTGAAACATGCTGGGAGCTTAAAAAAGAACTCTTATATTACAAAAATCTCTGTGAAGTTTATCAAGAAAGAATAGATGAATTAAATCAGATCTCAAATTCGGACAAGCTAACTAATAAGCTTGAGGGCACTGTTCCTGAATTAAAACCATTGGATAGATTACAAACTAGTTTTTCTGAAATAAATCCAGACCCTATTGATGAATAACAAACTCTCTTTTAAACCTGAAATATTAGCGCCTGCCGGTGATGCCGAACGCGCCTATATTGCTGCTGATGCGGGAGCTGATGCAGTTTATTTCGGTTTGGAGGACTTCTCAGCCCGGCAAGCCGCTGTCAACATCAAACCTTCGCAGTTGTCTGAATTAGTAAAGGATCTTCATCAGCAAGGCGTGAAGAGCTACGTAACGCTCAATACAATTCTTTATGATCATGAATTGCCTAAAGCTCGCTCATATTTAGATCATTGCATTAATGCTGAGGTCGACGGCATAATTGTTCAAGATCTTTATTGGTTGCTCTTATTTAATGAGTTACAACCAAAACTTGAACTTCATGCCTCAACTCAAATGAATGTGCATTCCGACCTGGATCTAGAGGCAGCAGCAGAACTTGGTTATAAACGTGTGGTGTTGCCACGAGAAACTTCTGCTGCTCAGCTGAAGAACTGGTCTAGCAAGGCACAAGAACTCGATTTGGAAACGGAGTTTTTTGTTCATGGTGCAGTTTGCATAGCAGTCTCAGGACGTTGCCAAATGAGTTTTGCTCAAGGTGGTAGAAGTGCTAATCGTGGATCATGTGCCCAAGCTTGCCGCTTAGCCTACCAATTGCAATCACCTCAAGGAGAACTTTTAGATCAAGGTGCATTACTAAGTGCTAAAGATCAGTCTTTACTCTCTAATATTCCGCTCTTTTCTAATTTGAAGATTAATTCACTAAAAATTGAAGGAAGAATGAAAGATGCTGCTTATGTTAGAGCAACTACTTCAGCTTTTAGAAAAGCTGTTGATTATTGGACAGAAACTGAGGATAAAACCTTGTTTGCTAAATTTGCTGCCGAACAAGAATTACAATTATTGCAAGTTTTTAACCGAGGAGGATCATTTAGCAACAGATCATTTGTTCTCGGCAAGGCGGATCAGCACATAACCGGTGATATTGTGGGAAGTTATGGCACATTATTCGGTCTTCTGGAAAATACGGATTATAGAAAAGGAACTTTGTCATTTGTTCCCGATTCCGATTTAAGGTCCAACCGGATTAATAATCCTTCTTTATCTAATACATTGTCCAAATTGAAACCCAAAGATTTAATTGCAATTAGACGAAAAAATCAACAAATTGCAGTTGCGCCGATTGGTACGGTTATCGAGGAGAACAATCTAGTAATTATAAAAGGTTTTCATCCCCAAAAATTGAAAAAAATGCGAGCCGGGGATCAAGTTTTTTTATTGCAAAATCAGGAATTAAATAAAATAATTGAACAAAATAGCAAATCTAAACTACAACTGAGCCTAAAATTGAAGATTTATGCTGATAAATTGATTATTAAAGCACAAACCCGGATCAATCAGAAACAGATTGTTCTCGAAAAGACCTACCTTTATCATGAATATGAGATGGTTAGCCAAGCCTTGACAGAGGAACGTTGGTCAGATCAATTTAGCAAAACAGGTCAAACGAATTTTGAATTAAAGCAGATTGAATTTTCATATTGTGATAATAGCAAGCTCCCTCCATTTAGAATTTCAGATATTAATCAGCTGAGAAGAGAGATCATTAAACTATTGGAACAAAAAGTTGCTGACAACTTTGTTAAGGAAAGAAAGCCCTTTATTCCAAATCAACGCATATCAAAGCTAACAAATAAAATAATTTTTGAAAAATCTTTGTATAGTAACGCCGCTATAAAGAAAGAACCGGCTGAAGAAGTTAAGAAGAAAACTCTTTATAACATCAGCAATCCGGAAATTTTTACGAGCTTAGATGAAATAGATTTAAAAAACATTGATCAGATTGAACTTTCTTTATTATTTTTGAGCAATCCAAATAAAACCGCAAACCTCTTTGATCAAATTTTTCAGTTGAAATCAGAAATTGAAATTCTGATTCGCTTACCGGAAATAATGCAGTCAGCACATATTGAGTTGTTTTGTGAATTGAAGAAGCGATATCAAAATAACCCTCAAATCGGTTTTAGTGCTAATGGATTGTCCATTCTTACCGAAAAACAATATTCCGGTAAGTTAAAACAAATTAATGAACAGGCGAATGTTATCAATAGCCAAGTCTTACAGTTGCTATTATCGAGTTGCGCTGCCGGGATCAGTATTAGTCCGGAATGGAACGATCAGAGCTTAAATCAAGCTTTAAACAGTTTATCTGATCAAGATTGCGCCAGAATTTTCATTCCGCATGATTATCATGTATCAGAAATGTTTTTAAACTATTGTCCATTGGGAAAAAATATGCCTAATTGTGCTAAATGTATTACAAATCGAGAAGCTTTATGGTCGCAAACCTATTATTTAAAAACAATACAACAGCCAATAATAGAACATCAATTAATTACTTATCCGCAAAGCTGTATCAGTCAAATCTTTACAAATAATTACGATAACAGTATTTGGGATCAGCTAACTAAGAAGAATAGAAATAGAGTAAGTAAAAGGACAACAGCAAAAATTTTAATTAATAGATAGTGGTGTGAAAATGAAAAAAAACAAAGTCTACATCGAGCCGATCTCAGAACAATTTTTACCTCATCAGGGATCAGAAGGTGCTGCAGGTATGGATTTAATTGCTGCAGAGGATTCTCTTATTTTGCCCGGAGAAACAAAACTGATCGGTACCGGAATTAAAACAGCAATACCTAAAGGATATGAAATTCAGATTAGACCAAGAAGCGGTTTATCGTTAAGAACATCTCTACGAATAGCTAACAGTCCGGGTACAATTGATTCTGACTATCGTGACGAAATCAAAGTCATTTGTGAAAACACCTATAAATTTTCAGATTTAAGAGATGCCTTAGTCATAAATCCAAAATTAATAACAAAACTTAAAGACTATGATCTGAGTGATATGTGGACATATTTAAAGAATAGATTAAATAACGATCAAGATCTAACAATATTTGATATAAATCTTGTTGATGAGTTAAAAAAAGAAAGAATTTATCTTGATCAAAATGGAAATCCTTTTGGCTCAATTTATATCAAAGAGGGAGAAAGATTTGCTCAAATGGTATTAGCAAAATACTATATTCCGGATTTTGAAATAGTCCCAGATATTAAAAAGATTGGCACAGATCGTGGAGGGGGTTTTGGTTCAACCGGCTAATTGTCCGGCCCAGTTTCGCTTTCTTCAAGTGGTTCCTGATCGGGAGCAGGATCTTCTAACTCAATATCAGAAGAACTTTGATCAGAGTCTAAAAACCACATATTGAGAAAATTATTCAAATTATGTAAAAAATACTCAGTCTGTATGCTGAACCCATCCAAGTGACCTGTTTCTGCTATCTCAAATACTGTTGTCGTGTCAGGATGAAGTCGCAAACGTTCGTCAACAAATGAGTCGATAGCCGATGATTCAAGTACTGTATCAGGTAGGTTCCTGGTGATTAGGACAGGGACCTGAACTTTTGTAATGATTCCTATCATATTGGGATTTCTGCTTGAAGCGGCCGTAGCTTTGACTGCATCAGGTACAAAACGACTGGCTATATGCCTATCATAAAATGACTCAGCTGGTAAATCGGCTCTGATGTAGTCGTTAGCAGAAGCAACAGGTGTATCTAAGATAAATCCTGTTACATCCTCTCTGGTAATTTCAATCTCTTTCATATTTGCAGATCTTTCTGCTTTTTCTATCTGGCTTTCCGGCAAATAATCCCAAGCTAATAAACCGGAAACGGTACCCGTACCTACTCCATAAAGAATAAAATCAGTTTTACCGCTCATCGCTTGCATTAAATCCATAGCAGCAATAACATCTTCAAATTCAGAATAACCGTAGCTGGATATTTCACCTTCGGACCTTCCTGAATGCCTCAAATCAAACGCAAGTACATTGAAGCCGGAATTGATAAAATGGGAAAATAAATCAGCAGTGTCCAGACCGTACTGTACGCGATCTGCATGGTTATGATGTATGAGGACAACGTTACCTCGAAAGCTTTCAGCCGTATTAGCAAAATACCAGCCGGAAAGGGTAGTTTGGCCATCCAATGATTTAAAATTAATTTCGGTGTAAATTGGCATAGTATTTTCCGCAACATCGGGAAATGGCTCTGCTTCCATTCTGATTAAAGCATCAGCTTGACGATATACTTTGGCAGCTGTGTAGATAACAGTCACTAATGTCAAGAGCAACAAGATGGAGAGAACTATAGGCAATACCCGTATTTTCTTTTTTTCTCGTTGCAGCTTGTCTAAATTGGGATATAAATTCATTTTGACCTCTAAATATTTGCTAAACCAAGTATAAAAAAGGCATACTAATAAAGCAAATGAAGGGTGTGAGAATCATTAATAATATACATAATAGATATATTTTAGGTATTGAATCGAGTTGTGATGAAACAGCTGCGGCAATTGTTTTAAACGGTAGAGATGTTATTTCTAATGTTATATACAGTTCGGCTGATTTGCATAAAATATATGGTGGTGTTGTTCCTGAGATTGCTTCAAGAAAGCATGTTGAAGTTATGCCATATGTTTTAGACCAAGCAATAAAACAAGCGGGGATTTCAATAGAGCAATTGGCAGCAATTGCTGTTACTAAAGGACCGGGCTTAGTTGGATCATTGTTGGTTGGGGTTTCAACAGCAAAGGCTTTAGCCTTAGTTTGGGATAAGCCATTATTCGGCATTCACCATTTAGCAGGTCATATTGCGGCTAATTACATTACCTATCCTGAATTAGCACCTCCTTTTTTGTCATTAATTGTCTCCGGAGCTCATAGCCATATTGTTTTGGTTAAGGATTATTTAGATTTTGAAATCATAGCTATGACCAGGGATGATGCACCGGGGGAAGCTTTTGATAAAATTGCTCGAGAACTTAAACTGGGTTATCCCGGTGGACCGATTATTGATCAGATTGCAACGGAAGGTAATCCTCATGCTTTTCAATTGCCGCGACCGAAATTTGCAGAAAGCTTAGATTTTTCATTTTCCGGATTGAAAACGGCAACTTTAAATAAACTTAATCAAGTTAAGCAAAATGCTAAGCAAAAGAATATTTCCTGGACTGAAGTAATAAGCAAGTCTGATTTTGCTGCAACATTTCAAACTGCAATTGTTGATTATTTGTTGGAACAAACTTTAGCAGCAGTTAAATTGACAGGTCAGAAAAAACTTGCTTTAGCAGGAGGAGTAGCTGCTAATAGCCAACTTAGATCAAGTTTTACAAATAAAGCTAATCAACATGAATTAGAATTATTTTTGCCGGAATTAAAATATTGTACAGATAATGCTGCAATGGTTGCTGCACAAGGTTATTATGCATATTTGAATCAGAGGCCGGAAATGTTGAGTTTAAATGCGCAGGCTATGATCGATTTAGCAAACAATTGAACGGATAATCAGCTGAAGAATTGTTACAATTATGTTAATAGCAGAGATGTTAATAATGTTAACAACTCCTTTAATCGCTTTGTGTATAGAGATTTAAGCGGAAATTAAGTTAATAACTGTGTTAACAATGTTATTAAGTCCGGTTGATGAAATAAATGTGTTTTCCTTATGTTATAATTTCGTAATAGTTAAAAAAGAGGATATTGAACAAAAATAAAATGAATAAATCAATCATAAAAAATATTTCGGTGAATCGTAGAGCTAGACACGATTATCATTTACTCGAAAAATATGAAGCAGGTCTGGAATTGTTAGGCATGGAAGTAAAGTCGATCAGACAAAATAAAGTAAGCTTGGCTGATTCATATGTTCAGATAATTGGAGGTGAGGCTTGGCTGATTGGTATGCATATAAGTCCTTATCAACAGGCAGGTCAATTTAATCCGGATCCGGAACGCAATCGCAGATTACTTTTACATAAAAGACAGATAAATAAGTTACAAGTTGATACACAACAAAAAGGGTTAACTTTAGTACCGACAAAATTGTATTTTAAAGGTAGTCTGGTAAAAATTGAAATTGCAGTTGCTCGAGGAAAGAAAACATATGATAAACGCCAGGACTTAAAAGCTCAAGAAATTGAAAGACAAATTCGAAGAAGAGTTGACCTTTAGCTTAGTTCTAACTTGCTAATCTTTGAATTAATAATGTACAATAACGTAGTTATCTGTTTAACAAACATTGAATATGTAAGAGGTGAATTCCAATTAGCAAGATACTTGCAGTCGGATTAACAAAAGCGGGTTCCGATAAAAATATTAATGAAGATTCCATACATTGCATGACAAGGATTTATCCGGATACTTTGGACAGATTGGAGATTCAATCAGGCCAATCTGATGATCATTGGCAGATTTATAGTATAACTGATGGGATGGGTGGATCCGGAATCGGAGATATTGCGGGGAGACTGGTTCAAGAAGATCTGATTAAACAGGTTGCTGATCTGGGACATATTGATCCACTTACATTTGATTTTGCAAAATTTGCCTATGATTTCATCTCATCCGTAAAACTTAAACTAAAAGAGAGATTAGCCAGATACGTTAATCAAGATGTAGGTTGTTCATTAGCATTTCTATTAATTAACGGTTCGACAGCTTATACATTGTCAATTGGAACCAATCGGCTCTATCTGATTAGAGATAACAAGATCCATCGCATGTCGAAAGAACATCGTTCATGCGAAAATGGATTTTCCGGTCCGACGATGTTTTTGGGAAATTCATTAATTGGGCAAGAAGCAAAACCGGATAATTTAAATAAACTAAATATGCAAACTGATGATATTATTCTTTTACTATCAGATGGCGTTCATGATACTTTTTCCGATCAAGAAATTTTGGAACTTAGTCAAAGTAATAATTCATTTGTCAAAGTTATTGATATATTCAATAAAGAATTGGCAACAGCTGATGTTGCTGACGACTGTACTGTCTTAGGTTTGAAGGTACTAGATGCAAGAAGTATCGGTATTTCGGAACAACTACTTTCAGATAGTCCTACTGAGCCAATAAATCTCAGTTCTTTGTCCCAACAAGAAAGCAAAGATCCTGAGCGATTAAGATTTGATTCTGATCAGTTTGACGATTATGAAGTGATTGATGATGGAACGCATTTAGAAGATTTAGAAGATGATCAATCCGGCAAAACGAATTTGGTACAAGGTCTTCTTTTATTTCTCAAGAGCTATCTCATAGGTTTATTGATCGGCATAGTATTAATCTTTTTATTTTGGTTAATCTATTTCAAACTGAGATAATATATTTATAAATATAATAATTTGTAGGCAAGCTTGGACATTTCTTCCGGGCTTTCAATCATTCCATCTGCAAGCCATTGTTTTATTACAGCTACTAATCCGTTAGATGTAAATGTATAAGAATATTTAGTTTCAACCTTATCTGAAGGAGCAAGTTTTGTTTTTTGTTTAAGCAAATAAACTTTTTCACCTTGTTTTACTATTTTATTCAAAAAACTATTAGCAGAAGATTCTTCTAAGATGACCGCAGAGTACTCTTTATTGATTTGCAGAAATGCAAAGGTTTGTTTCAATAATTCAGCTTCTTCTGTTTCCAGACTTTGTTGATCAATCTTCATAAAGTCAATTTTGGCCTGAAACTCTTTTAATTTTTCTTGATATTGTTCATACAAATATTCTTCAATTTCCAGATAAAGATCGTCTAGATTCGAATAATGCAGATAAAACGTTGACCGATTAATATTTGCTTGGTCGGTTATTTCGCTTACTGAAATTTGTTTTAATTTTTTGTACTTTAATTTGTTAGATAAACTCTTATGTAAAGCTTTTTTAGTTCTGAGAGTTCTGGGATCTTCGTAAGTATTTAAAAATATATTATTATTTGTCATTAGAAATTCCTAATTTGCCTGATTAACTAGACATAGTTTTTACAAGATTTACTATATTGAATTAATTTATAGTATAGCATTTATCAACTTCCTTTGAATTAGCTCTAACTGATGGACAGAAAAAATGATTTTGTCTATAAATAATCTTGAATATTTCTTATAATATAACCATCAACAAAGTAATAGAATTTATCATTTTTTAGATTTATTTTGTAATATTCTTGCGAATATTTTGTTCAGTATTAATTAGAGAGAGTGTTCAAATGCAAGGATTTATTGAGCGAATTATAAAAAATTACAAGTCCGTCTTAATATTATTCATTGTACTGTCTGTAATTTCGACAATTTTAATGTTAAAAGTTAAGGTGAATTACAACCTGCAAGAATATTTGCCGGAAAATGTTCCTTCGACTGAGGCTTTACAGGAATTAAATTCTTCTTATGATTTCTCTATACCTAATGTGCGAGCAGCTTTTCCCGTCGACTCATTTCAAGAGGCTTTACAGATCAAAGAAAAACTAAAACAATTATCCGGAGTCAATCAAGTATTATGGCTAGACGATACCTTAGATGTATCTGTGCCGCTTGAAATGTTGGATTCTCAAATTGTGAATTCATTTTATACAGGAGATAAAGCATTATTTCAGTTAACAACGGAAACAGATCAAGCTCCTCGGATTCTCGAAAGTATCTATGCTTTAGATAATGAAGTAATTGTCTCAGGGCAGTTGGTTGATTTGGCGAATGCTCAAAATGCTGTTCAATCTGAAATGTTAAAAATTGTAATGATCTTAGCTCCCTTGGTTTTATTAGTGTTAATTATCGGTACTCACGCCTGGCTGGAGCCTTTTGTTTTCCTAATTACGATTAGCGTAGGCATTGTGCTCAATATGGGTACTAATATTTTCCTGGGTGAGATTTCCTTTATTACTCAAGCAGTTGCAGCTGTGCTCCAATTAGCTGTATCAATGGACTATGCAATTTTTCTTTTAAATAGTTTTAATGCTAATCGCAAAGCAGGTTATGGACCGGAAGTTGCAATGGCTATGGCTATGCACAAAACTACTTCGGCTATATCTTCATCTGCACTGACAACTATATTTGGTTTTTTAGCTTTAATTTTCATGCGTTTCCGGATAGGCTCGGATTTAGGAATCGTAATGGCCAAAGGAATCTTATTTTCTTTTGTTTCAGTCATGATCTTCATGCCTGCCTTGTTGATTGCAATGTATGAACTGGTAGATAAAACAACCCATCGTTCATTCTTGCCCAATTTTACTTTTTTGGGCCGACTGGTAAAGAAGATAAAATGGCCCATCATGATTTTAGTTTTGTTAATTTCTGTTCCGGGATTTTTAGGTAGCAGAGCAAATACTTTTCTTTATGGGATGGGAGGATTTCCCACAGGCTCTAAGATGGAAAGAGATAAAATCGCAATTGAAGAAGAGTTTGGTGAACAGCAACAAATGTCCTTAATGGTGCCAAAAGGAAACATCCAAAAAGAATTGTTGGTTCAAGAAGAAATTGAAAACCTGGATCATGTCGTCTCAATAATTTCTTATGTCAATACAGTAGACAAAGCGATACCACAGGAAATATTAGATGATGATCAATTAGAAATGCTTATTTCTGAAAAGTATTCTCAATTTATTATTACAGCTGAAGTTGCTTCAGAAGGGGACATATCTTTTAACTTGGTAGAAAATGTTAGAAAAATAGCAGCTGATTCATACAATGAGGATTACCGTCTGGTAGGTGAGAATGTAGTAATGTTGGATATGAAAAATACGATAGAAACTGATGAGCTGATAGTAAATGGCCTTGCAATCTTAGCTATTGCCGTAGTTATCATGATTTCCTTTCGTTCCATTAGTTTGCCTTTGATTTTAGTACTGACTATTGAAATTGCTATTTGGATAAATTTATCTATTCCATACTTTACAGGCTCATCATTAAGTTATATAGGTTATTTGATTATCAGTACCGTACAACTAGGGGCTACTGTAGATTATGCCATTTTATATACTGATCATTATCTAGCTAATAGAACGAAATACCATAAACAAAATGCATTGATTGTAAGTATCAAAGAAACTGTTCCTTCATTATTACCACCCGCGCTAATTTTGACTATAGCCGGATTTGCTTTAGCCTTCAGCTCTTCTTTAACAATCGTTAGCGAACTAGGATCAGTACTGGGTAGAGGAGCGATCTTATCTTTCTTGTCGGTTGTATTTGTTTTACCTGGCCTCTTATATCTTTTTGACAAAACAATACAGAAAACTAGTAGAAAAAGAATTTTCATAGATAAATCTGAACCGGAAAATCCGAACTATATTGATTCGGATGAGCAACAAGCAATGATTGGGTTTGTAGAGAATCAGATGGAGGAAAAATAAATGTTAGGGAATTCTAAAAACAAAAGATTAATTAAAAGAATAATTTCTTATCTATGTATCAGTTGCATACTCTTGTTGTGTATTATTCCTAATCGAGCAGTGGCAGGTAATCAAATGCCCGAAAGTAAAATGAACAAAACTTCATTTGATTCGAAGGAAAAAACGGAGGTTGTATATGCAACACTTGACGGTCAAGGTACAACAAAAGATATATATATTGTTAATCATTTTACTCCTCAAGCAGACCAAGTTATTGATTATGGAAATTATAGCGAAGTGCAAACTTTATCTCTCCAAGGAGATCTTAATCAAACCGATAATGAGATTAAGGTCAACACCGGTGCACAAGATTATTACTATAAAGGAAAATTGAAGAGCAAAGAATTGCCTTGGGATTTTACACTAATTCATAGACTGAACGGTCAGGTAATAGAGCCAGAAGAATTGTCCGGAGCAACAGGCAAGTGGTCTTGGGAGCTTTCAGTGAAGCCTAATTCAAAACTGAATAACACTGAGCAAAAGAACGCTTGGGCTGCAGGATCAATATTGCAAATAACTTTAACTCTAAGCCATAACATAGCTAAAAACATTAAAACGGAAAATGGTTTGGTGGCAGAAGCGGGAAGTAACCGAGTGGTTAATTTTATGCATTTGCCGGATACTGATCTTACAACTTTTACGGTTGAAGCAGACATTACTGATTTTTATCTGCCGGCAATTCAAATTGCGGCTACCCCCTTTTCAACAGAGATGTTTAATATTAACTTGCCTGACTTTAGCGAAAATGAAGATTTGAAGACTCTTCAAGATGCTACAGAAATGCTTTCAAATGGCAGCAAAGAGCTTGCTCAAGGCATGTCTGAATTAAATGAGGGTGCCGATCAGCTTGAAGAATCACTGAATCTGATAAATGACGCCGGAGATGCGCTAAATGCCGGAGGTGATGAGCTGACAGGAGGTGTCAAGCAATACATATCCGGTATAGAACAATTGTCAGAGAACAGTTATGATCTACGAAAAGGAGTTGAGCAGGCGGCAGAGGGATCAGGTGATCTGGCTCAAGGATTAGGTTCAGCTAATCAAGGGCTTAGTCAATATACGACGGGCGTTAGTTCATATGTAGATGGTGTTAATCAATTAACATCATCATTGCCGGAGCTGAATCAGGGTGCACAGCATATTATTACTGCTGCAGACCAAATAGCTGAAGGTTTTTCAGAACTTAAAGTCGGAAACACTTTAGTTGACGGATCAAATGAGATCGCTCAAGGATTATCAGCAATGGCAGCCGGTGCCAGTCAGATTGGAACCGTTGAAGAGATAGCTGTGCTAAAAGAGCAGCTCTCCAGTTTACCTGCAAAAATAGAAGGATTTGCAACAGCTATTACTGAGTTTACAACTGAATTAAACAACTTAAAAAATGGCTTGGCCGAAATAGTTGCTGCATTGCGAATGATCGAAACTTCATTAAATGTAGATTCTATTTCTAGGGCAGCCGAATTAACAGCTGATGATCTTGAGAATGAGTCAGTACAAAAGATTTTCGGTTATCTAGCTGGTGTACAAAGTCAACTCTCTTTGATTACTGATAATTTAAGTAATATAGAGCAGAGTATTGATCCTAGTAGCATTTCTGAAATAAGTGAAGGTTTGGCTAATTTGTCGCAAGTTGCTAATTTAATAGGTTTGCTTGATTTGGCAAGCGGTGTACTGATTCTTAATCAACAATATGAAACATTTGATCAAGGACTAGCATCTTATATTGAAGGTGTTAATCAATTAAGTTATGGTTACAAGAATGATGAACCCGGTCAACCGGACTTTTATGGTGGTTTGATTTTGTATTTGAATGGTATTCAGCAGATGTCGACAGCAATTCCGCAAATTGATCAAGCTGGTGAACAATTAAAAGCAACTTTTGATTTGACTGCCGGATACTCACAACTAGAGAGCGGATTAACTGACTTTAGCCAAGGACTAAACAGTATGTCAAGTGGAGTATCAGGATATACGAGTGGGGTTGATGCTTTAGCTAACAGTTCAAGTGAAATCAATAGTGGACTCAATCAATATACAGACGGAACAAATAGTCTCTTAAATGGTTTATCTGAGTGGTCAAGCGGCTTTAATGAATTTACATCCGGTATTGAAATAACAAAAACAGGCAGCAGTCAATTGGCGGATGGAGCAGAAGAGCTACACAGAGGAACATCTGAAATGGATGATAAGATTGCTCAAATAATGGATGACATTTTAGGAGATTATGAAAACACTGAACCGATGCCGTCATTTGCTTCAGTCGATAATCCGGAACCTGAACAGGTGCAATTTGTAATCATGACTGAGCCAATTCCTAAGAAGACTGAGATCGAAACTCCGATCCAAGTTGAGCCGGAAAAGAATATCTGGGATCGCTTTTTAGATTTATTTAGATAAAAACCTCACAAGCATTTGCTTATGAGGTTTTAGTGGAGCCTGAGGTGGGAATCGAACCCACGACCGATTCATTACGAGTGAATTGCTCTACCTCTGAGCCACTCAGGCAAAAGTCTCCTATATTATATCTATTATTAATAAAAATAACAGTACTAATAATAACAAAAGCTCACAATCTAAATTGTGAGCTTTTCTGGTGGAGATGACGGGAATTGAACCCGTGTCCGAAACTGCATCTGCTAGGAATTCTCCGAGTGCAGTCATTATTTTAAATTTCCTTCAATTGATCCTCTAATGACTAAGTATCTATCGAAGTAGCTTCATCATACAATCAAATCTCAAAGCTTTGATTTGAAGGTTTGTCTCTTTAACCTCCTAAAGACAAGGTCTGCATCTGAACAGAAAATTTGCCTTGCAGATCAGGCAACTTCTGTAGCAGCTTTCTTACGCAGCTGCCAATACCGGTTGTTTTTCGGCATTTAAAAGTTTTTCCGCTTTTTTAAGAGGCCAACGGAACCCTCTACTCGCTATCCTAATTTCAACAACCCCGTCGAAACCAGTGCATCCCCATTCGTGATATAAGTGTATCATTTTAGCTAAAAATCCGCAAATTAGCTACCTCAGCTTGAATAATAACTTGACAAATAAGCTAGCATTTTTTAAAATGAAAACCGTTTTCAAATTACAATATGAAAATCATTTTCGATTTGGAATAATTTAAGAAGGTAACAAATGTTAGAAGGTTATAATACTCAACAAAAAACAGAATTGATCTCATTTCTAAAATCTATGCAAGGTAAACATGTTTCAGTCAATCAAATTGTAGAACATTTTGCGGATATTGATGTTCAGATTGGGCTTACCACAATTTATCGTCAATTAAATAAATTGGTAGAACAAGGTTTTGTTAAGAAATATTATATTGATGATACTGCCGGTTCATGCTTTGAATATATTGATCCTGAAGTGACAGATGATACTGCGAATTATTTTCATCTTAAATGTGAAGAGTGTGATAACTTGATCCATTTTGCATGTCAAGAAGTTATAGAATTGCAAGAACATGTCAAAGCAGAACATGGATTTAGTATTGATCCGGTCAGAACCGTGTTTTATGGTACATGTGCTAAATGTATAAAATTGAAAGAGAAACAAAATGATATTACAAAATAAAATAAAAATAATGTTAATAATTTTTCTAAGTTGGCTGATCTTAATTTCGACAATTACAGCATGCAATAATACAGAAAATACAGATAAACCGGCTTCCGACAAACTATCTATTATAACTACAATTTTCCCTCAATATGATTTTACCAAGCAGATTGCAGGTGAAAAAGTTGATCTGAAAATGCTCTTAAAACCCGGAGCTGAAAGTCACTCTTATGAACCTACCCCTCAGGACATTAAACTTATTCAAGCCAGTGATCTTTTTATTTATACCGGCGGTGAAAATGATACTTGGATTGAAGGTATCATTAACTCGATGGGATCTGATGCTCCTCAAACAATGAGATTAATTGATCTGGTCGATACAGTTGAGGAAGAAATAATTGAGGGTATGGAGCATGACCACGATCATGATCATGAAAAAGATCATGATGATGAAGAAGACTATAATCGTGAGCATGATGTGCATGAGATTGATGAACATGTTTGGACATCTCCGATTAATGCGATTGAGATTGTAAAAGAGATTACAGATTACTTACTGGAAAATGATCAAGTTAACGCTGACTACTATAAGGAGAATAGCGAAAAATATATCAAAGAACTACAAGAATTGGATCAACAATTTGTTGATATCGTTCAAGCAGCTGAGCGAAATGTTATATTATTCGGAGATCGTTTCCCTTTCAGATATTTAGCAGATCAATATGATTTAGATTATTATGCCGCATTCAGCGGATGTTCAACTAATACAGAAGCAAGTGCTGCTACTGTTGCATTTTTAATCGATAAAGTAGAGAAATTAAAACTCCCGGTAGTTTTTTCGATAGAATTATCCAATGAAAAAATTTCTGATTCAATTACAGAAACAACTGGTGCAGAAAAATTGACCTTTCATTCACTGCACAATTTGTCAATTGAAGAGTTAGCAGCAAATGAAACATATATTTCATTGATGCAAAAAAATCTCAGAGCCTTAGAGAAAGCTCTGAATTAATAATAAATTAGAAAGATTATCGATGAGTTTAATTACCTGTAAAAACTTGTCATTTGAGTATGACGGAATAGCGGTTGTTAAAGATATTAATTTTGATGTTACGGATGGCGATTATTTGTGCATTGTGGGTGAGAATGGTACAGGGAAAAGCACTTTGATCAAAGGTTTATTGCGTCTAAAAAAACCTTTTCAGGGTGAAATTATTCTGAATCAAGAATTAGCTGCTAATCAAATCGGATATTTACCCCAACAAACTATTATTCAAGCGGATTTTCCGGCAAGTGTATTTGAAGTCGTTTTATCGGGTTGCTTAAATAACTTGGGCTTTAAACCTTTTTATACCGGAAAAGAAAAAAGATTGGCCAAAGAAAACATGCAAAAACTGGGCATTAATCATTTAAAAAATGATTGTTACCGTGATTTATCCGGTGGACAAAAACAGCGTGTATTGTTGGCAAGAGCGCTCTGTGCAACTAAAAAGATTATTGTTTTAGATGAACCGGCAGCAGGTTTAGATCCGATAGTGACTAATGAATTGTATGAGTTGATCCATAATATTAATAGTAAATATGGCATTACAATCGTAATGGTTTCTCACGATATTAAAGCGACTCTCAGATATGCCAGCCATATTTTGCATTTACATAATACTCAGTTGTTTTTTGGGTCGACAGAGGAATATTTACAAAGTGAAGTCGGACGAAAATTTGTAGGGGGATATGAATGATTAATATACTTAGAGAAATGTTTTCATATCCTTTTATGGCAAGAGCGGTCTTGGTTGGAACTCTGGTTGCCTTATGTGCTTCTTTGTTAGGTGTAAGCCTCGTTTTGAAGCGTTATGCTATGATTGGAGACGGTCTATCTCATGTAGGATTTGGCGCGTTAGCCGTTGCCGCTGTACTCAATGCTTCACCGATGCTAGTCTCAATTCCGATAGTTGTAATCTCTGCTTTTTTGCTGCTCAGACTTAGCGAAAATAGTAAAATAAAGGGAGATGCAGCCATCTCATTGATTTCAACAGGAGCATTAGCAATCGGTGTGATGGTCATTTCTATGAGTAGCGGTATGAATACGGATGTAAATAATTATCTGTTCGGCAGTATTCTTAGCATGTCACAAAGTGATGTCAATTTAAGTATAGGCCTTTCTATAGTAGTTATTCTCTTGTTTATCTTATTTTACAACAGAATTTTTGCAGTTACCTTTGATGAAACATTTGCCAAAGCTACAGGGACAAATGTACAAATTTTCAATATGATTATTGCTTTGTTAACTGCATTGGTGATTGTTGTGGGAATGCGCATGATAGGAGCATTGTTAATTACAAGCTTAATTGTTTTTCCTGCATTAACTTCAATGCGTTTAGCCAAAAGGTTTATTACGGTGACTGTAAATTCGGCTATTATTTCTGTAATCTGTTTATGGATCGGTTTGATAATATCTTACAAATATTCTACTCCAGCCGGAGCGAGTATCGTTATTTGCAATATTGTTGCATTTATTATTTATTCAATAATCGAGAAAATAAAAGAGAGAGTAATTAAAGAATAATACATTATTATTCTTTAATTACTAATTTCATTGTTTAAAAGTGAGTTGTTCTAGGCTTTTTATTATTTTTTACCCTGACATAAACATGTTTGGAGTTGGGAGAACCGATACCGGCTTCCCGAATATCAAGTTCAAATTGATCAATCGATTCCAACATATTGGACAGCTTATTAAATCCAAAGTTCCTCGGATCAAATGAGGGTTGTTTTTTGACTAATAAATTCCCGACTTCGCCCAAATAAGCCCAGCCGTTCTCATCTTCAACATCAATAATTGTTTGAGAAATAAAACGGATTGTTTTGCGGGTAAGATTTTGTAATGCACGTTTCTTCTTTTTGGTTTTTTGAACAGTTGTTCTTGCACTTTGAAAATCTTTTTTGTTCTTCCCTTTATTATCACCAACTGAATCTGTATCGGATTCGTCATCATCATCTTCATCTAGAATTTCCAGATAAATAAAACGATCACAAGCGGCAATAAAAGGATTTGGAGTTTTTTCTTCGCCAATGCCGTAAACAGTTTTGCCTGATTCGCGTAATCTGGTAGCTAGTTTTGTAAAGTCACTGTCTGAAGAAACTAAGCAAAAAGCATCTACGTTTTCTTGAAAGAGGATGTCCATAGCATCAATAGTCATTGCTGAGTCTGTCGCATTTTTACCGGTGGTGTAACTGAATTGTTGGATCGGGCTGATTGCATAATCTAAGAGATGATTTTTCCAGCCAACGAGGTTGGGTTTTGTCCAATCTCCATAAATTCTTTTAATAGTAGGATTGCCGTATCTTGCGATTTCTTCCATCATTCCTTTGATATAATGATGAGAGATATTGTCGGCATCTATTAAAACAGCCATTCGAATATCTTTATTTTGTGTTTTTTCCATATTCACCTTCTATATTATTTGCAGAAAAATTTATCATAAAACAATTATTATTCACGTATATATAACATAATAACATACAAAAACCGGATGAATAATGTATAATTTAAATAAGTTTTTAATAATACCGGATAAAGCTTTATGCATATTATGATTGGAGAGTATTATGACTTTAAGAGTAGGAATGTTAACCAGTGGAGGAGATGCTCAAGGTTTGAATTCAACCATGAGAGGTGTAGGAAGAGCATTATTAAATGCTGAACAAGAAGTTAAGATTTTAGGTTTTCTAAACGGTTATCACGGCTTAATGCATAGTAGTTATCGTCATATGACAGATATAGATTTTGCCGGGATATTGACATTAGGGGGTACAATACTCGGAACTTCCAGGCAACCTTTTAAGTTGGTAAACGATCCATTATACGAGAATGAGCCTGAGGGAATCACCAAGCTGGAAGCGATGATCCAAACCTATGATGATCTTTCGCTTGATGCTTTGGTAGTTCTAGGTGGGGGCGGCACTCAAAAGACTGCGAATCTGTTAAGTGAAAATGGACTAAATGTTATTCATCTTCCCAAAACAATAGATAATGATTTGTCAGGTACTGATCGTACCTTTGGCTTCCAGAGTGCTGTAAATATTGCAACAGAAGTAATAGATGGAATTCATACAACAGCAACGTCTCACGGTAGAGTTTTTATTGTTGAATTAATGGGGAATAAAGTTGGTTGGTTAGCACTTCATGCAGGTGTAGCCTCAGGTGCTGATGTAATTTTGATTCCTGAAATCCCTTATGATCCGATTAAAGTAGTACAAGCACTGCAAGATCGTGAAAGAGGTAAGAAACGTTTTTCCATTATTGCTATTGCTGAAGGTGCTATTTCTGTAGAAGAATCTAAAATGCCGAAGGATGAGTTTGAAGAACTCAGAAAAGGATCAAATTCGGTAGCATATCATTTACAAGATCAACTGGAAGCATTGATGATTCAAGAGATCAGAGTTTGCGTACCGGGACACTTCCAACGTGGGGGAACACCGTCGGCTTTTGATCGAATCTTGACTACAGAAATCGGTGTAGAAGCTGCTAATGCGGTATTAGAAGGAGATTTTGGCATTATGATCGGTGTGAAAGGTCGTGAATTGGTCAGAGTTCCTTTGAAAAAAGTTGCAGGTCAGGTCAACTATGTAACACTGGATGATCCTGTCTTATTAGCTGCCCGAAAAATGGGAATTTTCTTCGGAGATTGATAAGATTTGAAATTGAGGAGATTAAATGTCTGAACAAGTATCTTTTTTAGCGGCTATTGAAGTTGGTTCACATGAAGCTATATTGAAAATTGCTCAAGTTCTTACAAATGGGAATATTTCTGAAGTGGAATCAATGTCCCGAACAATTAATTTAGGTTCGAACAGTTATCGATTAGGATATATTACTAAGGATAATGTTGATTTATTAATTGATACTTTAAAAGATTTCAGACGGATTATTTCCATGTATCCTGAGATTGAAGTAATTGCAGCTTGTACGTCAGCTATTAGAGAAGCTGATAACAGGCTGTTTATACTTGATCAGATACGCAGACAGACAGGTTTTAAGATTGAAATCTATTCCAATCGGATGGAAATTGATGGAATGTTAAAGGCAATTAGATTGAAGATGCCGGAGTTTGATCAATTGACCAAAGATCTGACCTTATTATTAGACATAGGAGCAGGTAGTACGCAACTGACCTTATTTGATGATCAGGAATTTACTTTTACGCAAAACATTTTATTAGGTTCTCTGCGTGTAAGGGATCGACTTGCAATCTTGGAACAGCATACAGCCGACTTCATCAATTTAATGCAAGAATATATTTCAGGAGATATTGATTATTATCGATCTTTTGTTCCCAAACGTACTAATTATCAACATTTTGTTTTAGTAGGCAATGATCTTGATACTTGGCGTTATCTAGCAAATTTGCCTTTTGTAGGAACAGCAAAGCTGACAGTAGAAAAATTTAATGAATTATTTAACATTATTATTCAGAGTTCTTCTTTGGAATTGATCCATAAATTTGATATTAATGAAGAACAGGCAAGCTTGTTACTTCCGGTTGCTATGGTGATTAAAGAGCTTTTCGAATTTACAGGACTTGAATATTTAGTTATGCCGGAAGCAATCTTGTCCGATGGACTGATTGTTAAACTGGCACAAGATCTGAATTTGATTGAACAGGATTCAAGATCAATCCAAGATACGATCTCTTTTGCTAAACAAATTGTTAAAAGATTCCATCCGGATTTCAAGCATATAGAACAGGTTGAGCGATTATCTCTACAATTATTTGATCAATTACAAAAATTGCATGGATTGAGTAAAAGACAAAGATTCCTTCTGCAGATAGCAGCTAATTTACATAACATTGGTAAATTCTTTTCAGTCAAACAAGATGATGAAATGGCATATCAAATGATCAAATCTTCCGATTTAGTAGGTTTAACTGATCAGGAAATAGAGATGATTGCCTTATTAGTAAAGCATCATAATGATGACTTTTTTACACTTGCAGCTGTTAATCCGCAACTGAGTCCGGAAGATCAGGTTGATTTTGTAAAAATGGTTGTACTTTTAAGTATGGCTAATACTTTAGATACAGGACATCTGAGTAAAATTAAAAATATTAGAACAGATAGACATAAAAGACATATTAAAGTTAAACTTGAAAGCAATAAGGATCTGACACTTGAATCTTGGAGTTTTCAAAAGCCGGCTCAAGCATTTCAAGAGATTTTCGGTACCGAATTGAGGTTATCCGTTGTTCCTGTGGGTGAACTTGAGCTTAATAAATAAACAGGAGTAAAATAATGCTTCCGACAATTGCTGATGTGATAGATCAAACTTTTTCTGAAAAAAAAGAATACAAACCTCTTGAAGGTGAGCGATTTGTTAATAGGGAACTCAGCTGGATGATGTTTAATCAAAGGGTTCTGGAAGAAGCTCAGGATGAGACTAATCCTTTATTTGAGCGTTTAAACTTTTTGGCAATTACCTGCTCAAATTTAGATGAACACTTTATGGTTAGAGTTGCTTCGCTCTACAATTTAATTGAAGCAGGTTCAGAAAAAAGAGATCCGGCAAATCTTACTCCGGTAGAGCAACTCGAATTGTTAATGATATCTTGTCACGAGTTTTATAAGGATCAATATAGAACTTTGAACAAGCAAATTATGCCTGAATTAGAAAAACAGAATATTTTTCAAGTAAGTATTGATCAAGTTTCTGAAGTTGAATATGATTATCTGGCAAAATATTTTGACGATAATATTTTTCCTGTCTTAACTCCTTTAGCTGTTGATGCAGGCAGACCTTTTCCCTTAATTCCCAATCAAAACTTAAACTTGTTCGTAACTTTTGAAGCTCAAAATGATATGTCAGGTTCAATGCCGGATAACTTTTTTGCAATTGTTGAAGTTCCTTCCAATCTATCTCGATTAATAAAACTACCCGGTGCAGAAAAAAGGTTTGTCCTAATTGAAGCTGTAATAGATGAGTTTTTGGATCGATTGTTTAATAATCAAATTATTTCCTCAACTGCTTGTTTTAGAATAATGCGTAATGCAGATTACGAATTGGACGATGAAGATATATCTGATTTGATGATTGAGATGGAGGGTATCCTTTGGAAAAGAGAACGTGGCAGTATTATTCGTCTTGAAATTGAAAGAGAAGCCGGCAAGGCAATTCTTAATACCTTGCAGAGTTTAATGGATGTTACGGATCAAGCAGTATTTAGAATTAAAGGACCGATCGATTTGAAATATGTTGCTGAAATCAGCAATCTTTTTCCTGATTCAGAATTACGTTACAAACGTTTTGTCGGACAATTTTCACCGGATTTTGGTCAAGATAAGAATGCAGACTTTTTTGCAGTTGTTGCAGAAAAAGATGTTATTTTACATCATCCATTTGAGTCTTTTGATCCTACAATAAATGTTATTCAACAAGCAGCCACTGACTCTGACGTTTTAGCTATAAAACAGACATTGTACAGGGTTAGTGGTGATTCCCCGATTATTGCCGCTTTAGCTACTGCTGCAGAAAACGGCAAACATGTAATGGTTTTGGTAGAATTAAAGGCACGCTTTGATGAGGAAAGCAATATACATTGGGCCAGGAGATTGGAAAGAGCCGGTTGTCATGTAATTTATGGTCTTAGAGGTTTGAAAACTCATAGCAAAATAACTCTGATTGTCCGACGTGAAGACATAGGAATTAAACGTTATGTTCATCTGGGAACCGGTAACTATAATGACCAGACCGCTAAGATCTATACAGATTTTGGGATGTGGACTTCATCGGAACAAATAGGACAAGATGCTACTGATTTTTTCAATATGATCTCCGGCTATTCAATACCGATGGGTTGGCGCAAAATGGTTCCGGCGCCTCGTTGGTTACGTAAAGATACATTGAGTCGAATCAATCAAGAACGTAAACATGCCAAAGCAGGGCGTCCGGCAGCAATTGTAGCAAAAATTAATTCTTTGGTTGATCAGGAGATAATTGACGCTCTGTATGCCGCTTCTCAGGCTGGTGTAAAAATTCTGCTCATTGTCAGGGGAATTTGTTGCTTAAAAGCCGGGATTAAAGGATTATCGGAAAACATTGAAGTAAGAAGTTTAATTGGAAGATTTTTAGAACACAGTAGAATTTTTTATTATTTTAACGATGGTAGGGAGGATTTATTCCTATCGAGTGCAGATTGGATGCCTAGAAATTTAGATCGTCGAATAGAAATTTTATTTCCGATCGATGATGAGAAATGCAGAAGTCGTGTCTTAGAAGTGTTAATATACCAATTATTAGATACGGATCGAGCAAGAATAATGCAGCCCAACGGATCTTATCGTAGATTTAGGGATGAAACTGTATTAGAAGATAGAATAGATTCACAAATAGCTTTAATGCAAGCAGCGATTACAGCGGCAGAAGAAGTTAGACAACAACCGTCACATTTCAACCGCTATGAACCGTTGACTTCACCGGAAAGCTTTTAGAAATGTATTTATAAAGGAGTATTAAATATGTCAAATCAACCGATACTAGTAATTTTGGCAGCAGGTATGGGCTCACGCTTTGGGGGTTTAAAACAAATTGAACCAATAGGACCAAGTGGAGAAATAATCATGGATTATTCACTATTTGATGCTTACAAGGCCGGCTTCCGCAGAGTTGTTTTTATTATAAAAAAAGAAATTGAGCAAGAATTTGATCAAATTATCGGCAAAAGAATAGCCAAGTATTTTGATCTGCGATATGCTTTCCAAGATATTAATGATTTACCTGCAGGTTATCAGAATCCTGAAGGTAGAATAAAGCCTTGGGGTACATCCCATGCTTTATTAGCAGCACGTGATCAAATTGATGCTCCGTTTTGTGTTATTAATGCAGATGACTATTACGGCAGAGAAGCCTTCCGGTTGGTTTATGATTTCTTGAATGAAATAAAACCTGACAATCCAAAACATCAATATCTAATGGTCGGATATGAGTTAATGAAAACTTTGAGCAAACATGGCCATGTTGCCAGAGGAATTTGTGAAGTTGATTCTGAAAACAAATTGAAACACATCGTAGAACGCACAAAAATCATTGAACGTGACGGCTCTGCATTTATGACTGAAGATGGTGAAAATTGGGAACAATTACCGCAAGACAGTACTGTGTCGATGAACTTTTGGGGCTTCGATCTTTCTTTAATAGATTTCTTAAAAGTTCAATTCCCTTCGTTTTTAGATCAAGCTTTGATAGCTGATCCTCAAAAAGCGGAGTTTTTACTGCCGACATCTGTTGCAGAATTGATCAAGGATGATAAAGTAGAGGTTGTTGTAAAAACCAGCTCTGATCAATGGCATGGAGTCACATATAAAGAGGACAAGCCTCAAGTGGAGCAGGAAATAATAAATTTAATAGACAAAGGAATGTATACAAGTCCTTTATGGGAGAATATTGATGATTGATTTTCGTCAAGCAGTAGCAGAATTAATAGTTAAACAAACGAAACTAGATATTAATGAAATTGAACAATCAATTGAAATACCACCGCAAGAAGAAATGGGAGACTATGCTTTTCCTTGTTTTCGTTTAGCTAAAGAATTAAAGAAGAATCCGGCTCAGATTGCAACAGAAATAAGTCAAGATTTACTTGAACAAAAACCGGAATGGTTGGCAGAAATAAAAGTAGCCGGACCATATCTAAATTTTTACTTAGATCGCAGCTCATATGCAAGAACGGTGTTGACTGAGATTTTGTCAGAAAAAGAAAAATTTGGCAGATCTGATCTGGGAGATAACAAAAATGTAATTGTTGAGTATTCTTCGCCTAATATTGCAAAGCCGTTTCATGTTGGGCATGCATTTACTACTATTCTTGGCCAAGTTATTGGAAACATTTATGAAGCGATCGGCTTTAATGTGATTAGACTAAATCACTTGGGAGATTACGGTACGCAATTCGGCAAATTAATTGTTGCCTGGAAACTTTGGGGTGATGAAGAAGCATTGGCCAAAGAGCCGATTACTGAATTGACTAGAGTATATGTTAAGTTTCACTCTGAAATGGAGCAAAATCCTGATCTGGAAGAACAAGCTCGCGAGGCTTTCAAACAATTAGAAAATAAAGAACCGAAGGCGGTTGAGCTTTGGCAGAAATTCAAGGATTTCAGCTTGCTTGAATTTAATCGTTTATACGATAGATTGAATATTAACTTTGATAATTATAATGGAGAAAGTTTTTATTCTGATATGATTCCGGAAGTTGCTGAAATGTTGGAAGCAAAAGGACTTTTAGAAGAGAGTAGAGGTGCTCAGGTCGTTGATTTAGAAGAATTTAATCTCAACCCCTGTATCATTTTAAAATCTGACGGAACAACAATTTACGCTTCAAGAGATATAGCGGCTATCTTGTATCGTGATCAGGAATATGATTATTATAAAAATATCTATGTAGTCGGTTTACCTCAAACTAATCATTTTCAACAGGTTTTTGCAGTACTCAAGAAAGCAAACTTTGGAAAAGCTGATCAGAATATTCATGTAGGATTTGGTTCAGTAAAATTTAAAGATGGTGATTTTTCAACTCGTAAAGGCAATATTATCTTGCTGGAAGATCTGTTAGATCAAAGTGTGGCAAAAACTAAAGAGATAATAGTCAAAAATAATCCTGAAATGAGTCAGGAAGAAATTGCTCAAACAGCAGAAAGTATAGGTATCGGTGCTGTTAAATATACTTACCTGAAAAATGGGCGTGAGCACGATATCATGTTTGATTGGGATGAAATATTGGATTTTGAAGGTGATACTGCACCTTATTTGATGTATACATATGCCAGAGCAAAGAGCATTTTGTCTAAAGCCGAATATTTTGATAACGAATCACTTGATTTGAATTTGGAACTGTTAACAGAATCTGATGAATTTTCTTTAATCAAGGATATGTATCAATATCCGGAAGCTTTGGTTCAGGCAGCTGAAGAATATGAACCGAGTATCATGCTTCGGAAAGTTTCCCAGTTAGCTCGCAGTTTTAACAGGTTTTATCATAACACTCCGATTTTACGAACTGAAGATGAACAATTGAAAAAAGCAAGATTAGCATTAGTATACGCTGTAAGTATCGTCATCCAGAATGGTTTGCAACTTGCCGGAATCAATACAGTTGAACGGATGTAATGATGGGAAAGAAGTTCTCTGATTTAAAATATGAAAGGCCTGATTTTGGTAATTCTGCAAATATTTATCAGGAACTGATTCGGCAAATGCGCAAAATTGCTCCTAATTCGAAAACTGTTAAACAATGCTTTGACCAATTTTCAGCCGATTACATCAATTTTATTTCGATGCGCAACCTATGTTCAATCTTACGTTATACAAGCGAAGATACTGACTATTATGATACTGAATTTGAATATTTGGTAGAAAAAACATCAGAGATGCAGGCAGCCTATAATGAGGTTTTTTCAACTATAGCTGAGTTGGACTTGCGTTTTGAACAAGATAATTTAGAGCATAGTTCAATCATAAATCAAGCAAGGAGAGTTGCTTTGACTTATGGCAGAATCAGCAAACAATTGATAGATAAAGAAAATGATCTGATTCAGCAGAATCGTGATTATTTGAGGAATATTTCAATCAAAATAAAAGCTGTTGAACCTGGGAAATTCCAAAATTATGGCGACCAAGAGTTAGCGACTTTTCAAATACATGTTGAAGAAATGTACAATTGGTTTCGGCAAGCAGATGCCGGAACTAGAGCAAAAATATACTTTCATTTCAGTCAAATCCTAGAGCAAAATAGCTCAGACTGTGAGAAAGCTTTTCATAAGTTGGTTGAACTCAGAAAAAACCAGATGCAACAAGCCGGGATGTCATATTTTGATTTGGTAACATCCGGGACAAAAGGTTACGGGTATTCGAGACAACAATTAGTAACATTCAAGAAGAATTTGAATGAATACTTCATTCCTTTAATCGAAGAGATTATCAAATTACGTAATGATCGATTACATATTGAAAATCCGATGTTTTATGATGAATTTCAACTCTTGCCGGAAGGCCACCTTAATTTGCTTAATGATAAAATTTCGATCCGGGATACATTTACCAAAGCGATCAAAGAGATATTAGGAGATGAAGGTATCTTTATTGATAATTTGATTAAAGGTAACTTTTGGACCTCTGATCCCAGATTAAAGCGCGAATTGGAACGGGATATAACTTTATTGCCCAAATGGGATTCAGTCTTTTTAGCATTATCGTTTTCCAGGCCGGGATTTATTTTAGAAAATGATTTTTATAGTATAGGCAAAGCTTTAGCGGATTTAAGCGGAATTATTAATCTTAAAGGATTAGCAACTTTCGAGCAGACTGATATAGTACGAAAAATTGCAGGTCTTTCTATGATGTTTTTAAGCTCGAGAAAAATGAAATTATTCACTGAAGAGAATTCAGAACTATATAATGATTTGATCTTAAGCTATGAACTGTTAAAAATACCGTTTGAAATTGCTCTTGATACATTTGAGTCTACCGTATATTCTGCAAATACCGGTTTGAATTTAACTTTTTCTGACATTTGGAAACAGATTGAACAAAATAATAATCTGAATTTTAATTTCGGATCTGACGGTTTTTTCTCAGAGGGAAATGGTTGGCAGATGTTTCAAAGACTTTATGACAAGCCTTTTAGTTCCTTAAATAAGGTATTGGCTCTAGTTGTGGTTTTAGCAGAAAGACCCCATCAGGATCGTCGAAATAGGCTAGAAACAAAATTGAATAAGCTATTGACATCGAATACTGATCTGCCATTTACCAAAAGACTTAGAGTTAGTGGTTTTTCTTCGCCTTTTGAAATAGATACGATTCGCAGAGCCTCTTTTGCAGTTTGTGATATGTTACGACTCTGACAATTATTGTTTTATTTTTTTCGCTTAATTATGTTATTATTTTGTAATGGAAATTATTTTAGCAACGCACAATCCCGATAAGGTAAAAGAATTTTCGGCAATGTTAGAAGTTCCGAAAGTAAGATTGGTTTCTATGCAAGAACATGGGTTGAACCAAGAAGCAGAAGAAACAGGAAAAACTTATGCTGAGAATGCATATCTTAAAGCAAGATTTGCACATCAGAATCTTGGCGGACTTATTTTAGCTGATGATTCAGGTCTTTCAATTGACGTTTTGGACGGATACCCTGGTATTTACTCTTCACGTTTTGCAGGACTTGATAGCAGTTATGAACACAAGATTGAGCACATTTGGAGTTTGTTAAGCGATTACCCGCAAGATGAATGGACTGCTGCCTTTCATTGTGCTTTGGTATTTATCGATCTTCAAGGCAGAGAATATCTATTTGAAGGTGAGTGTAGGGGAATAATTATACCTGAAATGCGTGGTAATAACGGATTCGGTTATGATCCAATTTTTTACAAGCCTGAATACAAATTGACAACAGGTGAGATGAAACCTGAATTAAAAAATAAAATTAGCCACAGAGCATTGGCTTTTGCAAAGTTCAGTGATTTTTTACAAAGAAATTTTATTCAATTTATTTAAGAGCGAATTATGGCTGAACAGAAAACAGAAAAATTTTATTTGGTGGAAAAAAGAGCCTTACCGGAAGTTTTTAGAAAAGTAATCCAGGTTAAAGAAGGCATCAGAACAAATCTTTATCCTTCAATTAATCAAGCTGTAAAATCAGTGGGTATTTCGCGTAGTGCATATTATAAATATCATAGATCCGTTTTTTTATATCAAGAAACCGATTCTGACAGTGCTGAAGTATTTGAGCTGATGATTATAATAGATTTAGCATCTCAAAATGAAATTTTGTTAACTCTGGAAAACAATTCTGCAAAAATTGTCAGCATTCAACAATCCCCAATTACAAAAAGTTTAAGCAATATTCAAATAGTCTGTCGTAGTTTACATTCTAATCAAACAAAAAAGATTATTCGCGAATTGACAAAGATAAACGGTGTTGATCGAGTTAATCATCATAGAATACGCGAGTAGTTATATGACAATGATTATTTACTGTGCTAATCTTAAAATAATCATTTAGTAAAGGTTAATTAATGAATTTTCGAGTTGTTACAGAATCACTAAAATTTTACAAACTAAAGTCAGATCGAGCGGTAAAAGTCTGGCTATTATTATTAATTATGATCAGAGCAATTGTCACAATGTTACCTGTAGGTGATCGTGACTTCAAATTTGTGACAAATATCTTAAATGGAGAATTTTTACAAAACGGTGAGCTGATTTTACCTACAAAGGGGAATTTATTAATTATCGTTCTTTACGCCGTTGGTACCTTTTTAGCGATTTGCATCGCTCTTCTTTATGCTGAAGTTTTCATCTTGGAAAATGAAAGCAAGCGTACTGACCGTATCAGAGTTGGTTCTAATGATATTTTCGTAGTACCGCTAAAAAAAGTCAGCGGACATGATTTTGATGATCTTGATCAGCTAAAAGATTATGTTAAAGATAATATTGCTCCATCTTCGTTCAGAAGATTTAGTGAAACAGAATCAACTCAAAAATTGCCTTATCTAAAAACTGCACTTAGAGATTTATTTAGATTTATTCCGGGATTGCTAGCTTTATCTGTTTTGCTTTCAATGACCTTTATTGTTTCATCTGCACTATTGATGATTCCATTTTTTATCGTATTTTTCATTCTGATTTTTACACCTCTGAACCACATGTATAGCCAAAACAAGTTGGCTCGCTCTATGGAGCTGAGTTTTGCTCAAACAAACGGAGCAAAATTATCAATGTTTTTTTCTTTTGTGATCCAGAATTTTATATTAAACTTGCCAACCAATATTTTTCTTTTTATCCTGGCTGATTATTATTACAGTTATTTAATTGTGGATGCTTTCTTTTATGGTATTAGAGTTTTTGCTATTGCCAGATTATATGCCCTCTTTTATCAAATGTTGGCAATAAGACAGCCTTATTCTGTTTAGTGCAGATGTATATTTTTTTGGAGTGATGATTGATGGTAGCCTTAGAACTCATACAACAAGAATTAATGAAAGAAGACCAGCCATTAGAGATGTTACGTCAGTCTTTGCATCTGGCCGATGCTGAAAGACGGATCTCTGAATTAGAACTGCGTTCTGCTGAACCGGGTTTTTGGGATGACATTGAACAGGCTCAAAAAATCCAACAAGAAATAACTAAATTAAAAAAGAAACAGGACCGATTTAATAAAACAGCAGAATTACTTGAAAATCTGCAGATTCTTTGTGAGCTAGGTATACAAGAAGAAGATGAATCGGTACTTGAAGAAATTGAAAAAGATCTAGCAAGTTATCGACAAAAATATGACCAATTAAAAATGGAAACTCTTTTTAACGGTGAGCATGATAAATTCAATGCTCTCATGACTTTACACCCCGGTGCAGGAGGTACAGAAGCTCAAGACTGGACTCAGATGCTCTATCGGATGTATGCTCGCTGGGCAGAGCAACATGATTATGAACTTGAAGTTTTAGACTATTTAGATGGTGATGAGGCCGGCATTAAGAGCGTAAGCTTTAGGATTTCCGGAGAAAATGCATATGGCTATTTGAAATCTGAAGCCGGAGTTCATCGTTTGGTCAGGATTTCTCCATTTGATTCTTCCGGCAGGAGACATACATCCTTTGCTTCTGTTGAGGTTGTGCCAGAACTTGATGATTCAATTGAAGTCGAGCTAGATCCTGACGATTTGCGTTTTGATTATTTTCGAGCTTCAGGTGCAGGAGGACAACATGTTAACAAAACTTCTTCTGCTGTCAGGATAACTCATTTGCCCACAGGCATAGTAGTTTCTTGTCAGTCTGAGCGTTCGCAGAGACAAAATCGTGAAACTGCTTTGAATATGTTGAAATCAAAGTTGTATACATTAGCTTTACAAGCTCAAGCAGAGCGGATTGAGGATTTAAAAGGTGATCAACTGGAGATAGGTTGGGGAAGTCAAATTAGATCTTATGTATTTATGCCTTATACGAAAGTTAAAGATCATCGTACCGATTATGAAACAGGTGATGTTGACTCAGTAATGGATGGAGATCTTGATGGTTTCATCAATGCCTATTTAATTGATCAGACGAATATTGCAGATAAAAAATGAAGGGAAATATTCAGTGATGAAGAAAAAAGCATTAATCAGTGTATCCGATAAAACAAATCTGATTGATTTAGCGAAAAAATTAATCCAATTAGATTATGAAATAATTTCAACCGGAGGTACGGCAAAACATCTGGCTGATAATGAGATACCGGTAACCGAGGTTGAAGAGGTTACAAGTTTTCCGGAATGTTTTGACGGTAGAGTGAAAACTCTACATCCTAAAATCCATGGTGGATTATTGGCCAGAAGAGATCTTGAAAATCACTTAGAAACTGCTCTTGAATTAGAAATTCCATTGATTGATTTGGTCGTGGTAAACTTATATCCTTTTGAAGAAACTATGCTCAAACAAGGAGAAGACCTGACTACATGTATTGAACAAATTGATATTGGCGGTCCGGCAATGTTGAGATCTGCAGCCAAGAACTTCAGATCTGTTGTTGTCTTGACGGACATCGCAGATTATACACCTGTTCTATCAGAACTTGAAAAAAATGGAGAAATATCATCCTTAACCAGACTAAAATTGGCGAGAAAGGTATTCTCAAAGACAGCATTCTATGACAGTTTGATTGCTCAATATTTAGCAGATAATATTTCAAATTTGGAAAAACAATATGAGCTAAAATCGGAAAAATTCAAGCTGAATCCGGTAACTGATTTGGTTTTAAGTTATCATAAAGTAGCAGATTTACGTTACGGTGAGAATCCTGCTCAAGAAGCAGCATTATATAACAGAGCAGTACCTGTTGGATCAAGTTTACTTGCTGCAGAGCAATTGCATGGTAAAGAACTATCTTATAATAATTATGCAGATACTGATGCCGCACTCGCAATGGTCAAGGAGTTTTCTAGACCGACAGTTGTAGCGGTAAAGCATAGTAACCCTTGTGGGATTGCATCGGCAGATGAGATTGAAGAAGCATGGGATAAAGCATATCAAGCAGATCCTGTTTCGATATTCGGTGGTATCGTTGTCCAAAATCGTCCTGTAACAAAAGGTGAGGCGGAAAAAATGAGTCAGATATTTTTGGAAGTCATTCTGGCACCGGATTATGATCAAGAAGCTTTTGAAATTCTCAGCCAAAAGAAAAACATCCGTTTATTAAAATTAGCGGATTTAGCGGAACCATATCCTGCTGATACTCAGATGATTAAAGAAATATATGGTGGAGTTCTCATACAGGACTATGATCAAAACTCTCTTGATCAAGAAGTGCACAGAGTTGTTACCAAAACTGAGCCTGATACAAAAGATTTAAAAGATTATTATTTTGCAATGAAAGTTGTCAAACATGTAAAATCTAATGCAATAGTCTTAGTAAAAGATGAACAGACTGTAGGTATTGGACCGGGACAACCAAATAGAATTACTTCTGCCAACATTGCTATTAAACAAGCAGGAGAAAAAGCTGTCGGAGCAATTTTAGGTTCTGATGCATTTTTCCCATTTGCTGATACGGTGGAAGCTGCTTACAATGCAGGAGTAAAGGGAATTATTCAACCGGGCGGTTCAATTCGTGATCAAGAATCAATTGACTTTTGTAACAAGCATCAGATCCCGATGATATTTACCGGCGTTAGACATTTTAAACATTAATATTAAAATAGAAATAGGTTAAGTATTTTTGGCTAAGAAAATCAAAGTTGCAATATTTGGTGGATCGTTTGATCCTTTTCATAATGGACACAAACAGGTAATTGAGGGTTTGGTCAAGTTAAACCGTTTTGATCAAATAATTATCATGCCTTTGGGATTAGCACCTCATAAGAACAAATATATGACACCTGCCAGCTATCGTTACGAAATGACGAGGCTAGGTATTAGAGATATTCCTGAAGTCATATTAAGTGACTATGAAGTCAACCGACCGGGTCAGTATTCTTACACGATTGATACAATTGATTATTATAAGCAAAAAATAAGTAATGAACATATCTACAATGAATTAAAAACAATCAGTAACAAAAAGAGTTTCAAAAATAAAAAAAGTGCCAAGATTGACACTTATCATTTAAGTCGCTTACAAAATGTAAAGGTAAAGATAAATTTGGTCTATGGGTCAGATGCCCTTGACACAATAGAATCTTGGTATGAACCCGAAAAAATAATGAAAAGAGCCAAACTTCTAATTTGTCGTAGGGGTAATGAAGACATTAACCATATGAATCAAAGGGCAGATTATCTCAGAAAAAAATATCATGCTAAGATAGACTTTTTTGAAATAGAGGAAACAGATATTTCATCTACTAAACTCAGAGAAAAGCTCAAACAGGACAAAAAACAAAAAAACAAACTACCAGTTTCTGTCTGTAAATACATAAAAAATAATAAAATATATGTCTTCAATGATGATATGGCTCAATTGTCCAGAGAACAATTGGTACAACTTGCAATTTATGAAAAAGAAGTAAAGCGAAACGTTTCACGTTCACGCTTGAACCATTCGTTAAATGTAATGCAATATGCTGTGCATCTGGCAAGAGTTCATAATTTTGATTTAATGAAGGCTGCTACAACAGGAATTTTGCATGATATTGCTAAATCAATGAAATTAGAAAAACAATATCGTTTTGCTAAAAAAACAGGAAAGTTAAGTCCTTTGAATAAAAACATAGCTCATGGTCCTGCGGGAGCATGGTACATTCATAAATATTTGGGAGTAGAAGATCCAGAAATCCTAGATGCATTGGTTTATCATACAACATCCAGAAAAAGGATGACCAAATTAGACCAAATAATCTTTTTAGCTGATAAATTGGAATATGGCAGACCATTCGAAAATTTAAAAACAATTAGAGAAACAGCTGAAGTCGACCTGGATTTAGCAATGCAAATGTGTTTAGATGAAGTGAAGATAGCTTTAAAAAGAAACAGAAAAAAAGGACATCCAGAGACTTTAGCCGCCAGAAAATATCTGAGAAAATCTTAATAATGGAGGAATATAATTTGGATATTGAACGTTTAAAAAATCAAGTAGTAGAAGTATTAGAAACCAAAAAGGCCATTGATGTTGAAGTGATTGATGTCGCAAAAAAGACAATGCTTGCCGAATATTTTGTTATAGCTAGCGGTAATACTAATGTACAAGTAAAAGCTTTGACCGAAGATGTTCTTCTGGAAGTAGAGAAAAATGTCGGAGTTAATCCTGCTAGAATCGAACGCGATTCACTTAATCGCTGGAATCTACTTGATTATAAAGACATTGTCGTACATATATTCCATCAGGAAGATCGTGAGTTTTATCAGTTAGAGAAATTGTGGCATGGCCCCTTAACGATAGATGTGGTTGATTCTTAATTATCCAAATTTTTAAAAATTACCGATTTTACTAGTGATTCTTATTATAATAAGTATTTTTTAGTTGCAAGAACAATATACTGAGAGTGGATCCGAGGAGGTTTGCATGATCAGTGAACGCAATTTAAAGATACTTATTTTTATTATTGCATTACTTTTTATAATTTTATTTTACATATTTATTGCCCGTCCTAAATTAAATTATCAGACAATTAATTCTTGGCAGACATTAGATAATTGTTCTGCCAAGAATACTGTGATTAATAACAGTGAAAGCAAGGTTTCTAAACAGGAGCAAATCTTTGAGTCAGAAGCAACAGTTCAAATCATTGAGGTTTTCCCTGTGCATATTATGGGTGAAGTTAAACAACCCGGAGTTTATCAGGTTGATTCGACCATGATTGTGCAAGATGCGATTGAACTTGCGGGCGGACTAACATCTGAGGCAGATTTACTCTTGATAAATTTGGCCAATCAGATTCAACCACATCAAAAAATTTATATACCATGCTTTAATGATGATAAATTGGAAAAAGTCCAATCCGAAAATAATCCGGTACACATTTTCAACCAAAATAATAATCCGGATTCAGCACTAAAAGTTGATCTTAATACAGCTGATTTGAACGAACTTCAGACATTAAATGGTATAGGTCCTTCAAAAGCTCAAGCAATCATAGAATATAGGGCTAAGAACGGAAGTTTTCTAAAAATTGAAGATTTAATGCAGGTGCCCGGAATTAAAGAAGGAAGTTTTGAAAAAATAAGAGATAAAATTATTGTCAATAATCACGATTGAATGCAAAGATAACAACAGAAGAAATCTTTATTTTGTAAATTTAATATTTCAATGCTAAAATTTAACCATCGCCGCAGGAATTATTTCAAAATACTAGGAGAAAATATGAGTTTAGCCGATAAATTATTCATAGAAAACTGTCGTTTGATTATTGATAACGGATTTGATCAAACAGGAGAGAAAGTCAGACCTCATTGGGAAGATGGGACTCCAGCATACACCAAGAAATATTTTGGAATTGTTAATCGTTATGATCTCAGTCAAGAATTTCCGATATTGACAATCAGGCCGATAAATTTTCGGGCTGCTATTGATGAAATTCTCTGGATTTGGCAAAAAAAATCTAACAATATAAATGATTTAAATAGTAAAATTTGGAATCAATGGGCGAGGGAGGATTCGACCATTGGTAAAGCTTACGGTTATCAAATGCAACTCAAACATAAATATAAAGAAGGTATGTTTGATCAAGTAGACCGAGTACTTTTTGATTTAAAAAACAATCCTTCATCTCGTCGTATCTTGACCTCAATGTATAATTTTGCAGACCTACATGATATGGCTTTATATCCTTGTGCATATAGTATGACATTTAATGTTACGGGTAATAAACTCAATGCAATTCTTAATCAGCGTTCACAAGATATGCTTGTAGCTAATAATTGGAATGTCATTCAGTACTCAGTTCTAATTCATATGTTTGCCCAAGTCAGTGGCTTGGTTGCAGGAGAATTTATTCATGTAATCTCTGATGCTCATATCTATGACAGACATATACCGATTGTAGAGGAATTGTTAAAACAAGAAATCTATGCGCCACCTGTTTTTAAAGTGAATCAGTCAATTGACAACTTTTATGATTTTACAGTGGATGACTTTAAGCTCGAGAATTACGAACATGGACCTGCTGTAACTAAAATACCGGTGGCTATATAGAACATTTGAAGGAAATAAGGAAATAGATGATCGCAATTGTCAATACTGACCCTAATTGGGGTATTGGTAAATCAAATGAATTACAAGTAAGAATTTCGAAAGATTTAATAAGATTTAAAGATCTCACTCTGAATAAAGTAATCATTTACGGTTCGAAAACAATGCAAACATATCCGAAAGGACGCCCGCTACCGAATCGGACTAATATAGTCTTGACCAGAAATAGAGAATTAATAATTGAGGGGGCAATAGTCTGTTATTCTCTTGCAGAATTATTAGACAAGGTCGAGCAACTAAAACAAGAAGCTAATTTAGAAAGTGAAGATTTTATCGTGGTGGGTGGGGCGATGATTTACGAGATGTTGTTACCTCATTGCAATAAATGTTATGTGACCAGAATAGATCAGGTATTGCCTGCAGATAGTTTTTTCCCTAATTTAGATCAGAGAGAAGACTGGGAACTGATTGAACAGTCTCAATGGTATCATGATCTAACCAATGACCTTAATTATAGTTTTTTAACATACCGGAGAAAATAAATGTCGATTATTACATTAAAGACTTGGCGTCAAATAGATGCTGATCTGGTTTGGGAATTAGGACTTCCTATAAATTTATTCCGTAACAAGACTCATTTGCGTCAAATGATCAGTCAGTATCGAAAACTAAGACAAGCAGAAGTTTATCTTGTCCTCAATCAAAAAGGTCTGATCTACGGTTTGCTATTTATGGAATCAATCTTTCTAGATCCTAGAACACTGATTGGAAATTTGATGCCCCTAACCGGACAGGAAAATTATTTTGATCCTTCAAAACAGCAAACTCTTAATCAAGTAGGAGCAGCATATTTTGATCTGAATCCTTACTTCGATCAATTGATCCTCCAAATTCCCAACGAAAAAGAAATAGTTATACCCGGTAGTGAACCTGCAATATATTTAGGTGATTCTATATATCCTAATCGCTTTGAAACAAAACAATATGCTGCCGCGGATTTTTTGTTATATAGTTTTTTATTATTTACATTTAAGAAACATCATATAGCGGTTAGTATTTGCTCTAATAAAATCGTTAGAGTGGAGTTTATTCAGCCAGGACAACAGATTACTAATCACAGTTTAAAACAAGCATTAGCAAAAGACTGCTATTTGAATGAATCAGGTGAAATATCGACCGACCAGGGTATTGTAGAGTTGCTTTCAAAGCGAGATCAAATCAATATCGAATTGAAATTAAAAATAATCAAACAATTCACTGATTATTTTTCAGGAAAGCTAAAAGAGTTTACGCTACCATTCGAATTTAATGAAGGAACTGATTTTCAACGCCGAGTCTGGCAAATTTTAGCTAAGATTCCTTATGGGAGTGTTTTGTCATATGAAGAGGTAGCACAACAATTGACCGGAAATTCAAAGAAAGCTTATGCTTATGCGAGGGCTGTTGGCTCAGCTTGTGGTAAAAATCCGATCGGAATTATTATTCCTTGTCATAGAGTAATTGGCAAAGACAGATCTTTGACCGGTTTTGGTGGTGGGGTCAAGTTGAAGGGACATCTGCTGGATTTAGAATTTATGGGCAGATCATCCGGCTAACTTTTATTTTGAATAATACTTGACAAAAGAAATTACCCTTAATATAATTCGTGATGTGCCTTTTTTTGAAAAGGAATTTTATAAGTGGTCCAGATATGGTGGAATTAGCTCAGTTGGTTAGAGTGCCAGATTGTGGCTCTGGAGGTCGTGGGTTCGATTCCCATATTCCACCCCATTCTAAATAAGGCAAATGACATTTTACATTGGGATGTCGCCAAGCGGTAAGGCACGGGACTTTGACTCCCGCATTCGTAGGTTCGAATCCTGCCATCCCAGCCATACGATCCACTAGCTCAGTCGGTAGAGCACTTGACTTTTAATCAAGGGGTCCGGGGTTCGATCCCCCGGTGGATCACCATTAAGTCTTGAAATAACATTATTTCAAGACTTTTTTAATTCTAATATCTGTTCTTCTTTGATATGATTACTATATTATTTGTTATTTTTTGATGAGAAAGAAGAATATGAAGAAAAACATACGAAAAGCTTCAACAACTAGACGAATTGCTCTGATTACGGGTGCATCATCCGGCCTAGGTTATGAATTTGCTAAACAACTAGATCTTGAATCAAGTATAGACGAGATCTGGCTAGTAGCAAGAAGAGAACATCGTTTAGAGGCATTAGCTGAAGAATTAACCCATCAAGCCAGAGTCTTAGCTTGTGATGTGACCGATCCTGCTTGGCAAAAACATTTAATAAAAATCTTAAGCACCGAAAACATACAAATAGATACTTTAATAAATTCTGCCGGGATGGGGAAAAAAGGTTCGGTTGAAGAAATAGGCTTAGCCAATAATTCGTACATGGTAGATTTGAATTGTAAAGCCTTAACAGAAATATGCTCAATCTGTATTCCTTATATGGCTGAAAACAGTAGAATCTTAAATGTTTCTTCTACAGCTTCATTTTTGCCTCAACCGAGATTTGCCGTATATGCTGCAACAAAAGCCTATATTTTAAGTTATACCAGAGCTTTAGATAAAGAATTGAAACCAAGGAAAATAACGGTGACTGCTGTTTGTCCCAATCCTATGGAAACTGAATTTTTTTGCCATACAGGGCAACCTGAAGAAATCTCAGCTTTAAAAAAAATAGGTCTAGAGGATGTAGGTAAAGTTGCTCGAAAAGCCTTGCGCAGATCTAAACGGAAGAAAGACATTTCACTACAGAGTATGACTTCACATCTTATTAGATTAATTTCGCGAATTTTTCCTCATCCTTTCGTACTCTGGATAGAAAAGAAAATTGGTTTATAAAATTCAGATAATACTTATGGAGTTGTAGATGAAAAATAAAAAAGTAAAAATAGCTGATAAACAGCTATTTTCACAAGGTAAGCTTGATCATGATGAAAAAAATAAATTGCCTGAATTTTCAATTAATGAAATATATTACATCGTGGATTCTTATACAAAAACCATGATTGCTGATCTGAATAACTGGCAACCAAAAGTAAATGGAGTCAATATGCTCTTGATTCGTGGTTTGCATGAACAAGAGAAAATATCACAAATTGGTCATAGACTCGATTTACATGAACTGACATTGAGGTAAATTGGATCTTCGATCTACTACGCTAATTCATATTATGTAAATTGAGAGTGAATTTGATTACTACAAAATAAAATGCTTAAGAAGTGGGGTTTCTATTGATAAAACTTACTTATTTTATATAATAGAATAGAAAAACAGGTAAATTATGCAGATAGGTATTTTACTATTATCGTGCTACAATTATCTTAGTTATAAATAAAGTCGTGTTAAGAGAGTTTAGGAGGAAAACATGTTTAAAATCGTTAAAAAAGAAAAATTAAATGACGATGTGACCAGAATGGCTATTGAGGCTCCTCTGATCGCGGAAAAAGGCAAGGCTGGCCAATTTATCATATTTAGAGTTGACGAATTGGGTGAGAGAATTCCTTTAACTATTGCCGGAACAAATAAAGATGAGGGAACAGTTGATATTATTTTTCAGACAATAGGTAAAGGTACCAGAGTATTAGCTAACAAAGAAGAGGGTGAATATATTCTGGATTTTGTAGGTCCACTAGGCATTCCTTCAGCTCTCGAAGGTCATAAAAGAGCTTGTGTAATTGGAGGCGGAGTTGGAACAGCGATTGCATATCCATCTGCTGTTGAATTGCATAATCTTGGTTCAGAAGTTGACGTTATTGTCGGTTTCAGAAATAAAGATATTGTCATTCTAGAAGATGAATTTAGAGCTGCTTCAGATAATTTATATATGATGACTGATGATGGATCATATGGTGAACACGGATTTGTGACAAAGAAATTGGAAGACTTGTTAGAAGCCGGTGTCGAGTATGACGTTATTGTAGCAATAGGTCCGGTACCGATGATGAAAGCTGTTGTAGAGTTGACCAAGCCAAAAGGTATAAAAACCTTAGTTTCTTTGAACCCGATTATGGTAGACGGAACAGGAATGTGTGGTTGTTGCCGTGTCGTAGTTGATGGTGAATTGAAATTCGCTTGTGTTGATGGTCCTGAATTTGATGGATTTGAAGTTGATTTTGATGACCTTACAAGACGTAATAGAACTTATATTGCCGAAGAAGAAGCAAGAGATCACGAATGTCGTGCAGAGTTAGCTGCCAAAAAAGCGGATCAATAATTGCTTTAACTTGAAGATGTTTACTGCGAAAAATAAAAGGAGAATATAAATGGCAAAACGAAATATGAGCCCAGAAAAAGTTGAAATGCCGGCTCAAGACGCAAAGGTCAGAGCTAGGAATTTTGAAGAAGTTACTCATGGATATACTGTTGAGATGGCTAAAGAAGAAGCTGCACGGTGTTTGCAGTGTAAGCATAAACCGTGTGTAAACGGATGTCCGGTTATGGTTAAAATTCCTGAGTTTATCCATTTAATTACAGAAGATGACTTTGAAGGTGCATATCAGAAGATCCTAGAAACAAACGTTCTACCTGCTATCTGCGGTAGGGTTTGTCCCCAGGAATCACAGTGTGAAGCTTTATGTGTGCGCGGGATAAAACATGAACCGGTCGGAATCGGACGTTTAGAGCGCTTCGTTGCTGATTATCATAGAGAACATGCAGAGCCTGAATCTCATAATTATGAAACAAATGGACATAAAGTAGCTATCGTCGGATCCGGACCTGCAGGTTTAAGTTGTGCAGGCGATCTAGCTAGAATGGGTTATGAAGTTACTATTTTTGAGTCACTGTCTGAAGGCGGTGGAGTTTTGGTTTACGGTATTCCGGAATTCCGTTTACCGAATGATATTGTTAAAAATGAAATCAAACAATTAGAGCTTGATGGAGTTAAAATAGAAACCAATGTTGTAATTGGTCGTACAATTACAATTGATGAATTGATGGATGAATACGGTTATGAAGCTGTATTTATCGGGTCAGGTGCCGGTTTACCGGTTTTCCTCGGAATTCCAGGCGAAAATAGCATCGGTGTTTATTCCGCAAATGAGTATTTAACACGTTCAAATCTTATGAGAGCATATGATGAATGTTACGATACACCGATCAGAAAGAGCAAAAAAGTTGCAGTTGTTGGAGGCGGTAATGTTGCAATGGACTCTGCCCGTACAGCTTTACGTTTAGGTGCAGATGAGGTTTACATCATTTATCGTCGTTCATTCGAAGAGATGCCGGCCCGTATTGAAGAAGTACACCATGCTGAAGAAGAAGGTGTTATCTTTAAGAACCTGAATAATCCGACCGAAATAAAGACAGATGAATCGGGCGAAGTTGTAGCAATGACTTGTATTCAAATGGAGCTTGGCGAGCCGGATGAATCCGGTAGACGTCGTCCGCTTCCTATTGAGGGTTCAGAGTATGACATAGAATTGGATACTGTAATTATTGCTGTGGGAACAAACCCCAATCCGCTAATTAAGGACACTACTGAAGGTTTAGATGTTACTTTCTGGGGCGGAATAATTGCTGATGAAGGTGGAGCAACATCCAGAGAAGGTGTGTTTGCCGGCGGTGATGCTGTTACAGGCGCAGCTACAGTTATTTCAGCAGCAGGTGCAGGTAAAGTAGCAGCAACATCTATAGACGAATATATTAAAAGCAAAAATGCTTAAGTGATTATAAAAATATTATTAAGCCGAAGTGAGCAGAGTACCGCTTCGGCTTAAATAATCAAAAGATATTTTACTATATATGATCCATTAGCTCAGCTGGCAGAGCACTTGACTCTTAATCAAGGGGTCCGGGGTTCGATCCCCCGATGGATCACCATAACAAGACCCTGTAGTATAAACACAAACAGGGTTTTTGTCTGAGCAATATGATAATAAAACAACATATTGCAAAACTCATCTTTAGGCAAAGGAGTCTATATGAAGAAAAAGTCTTTCTTAACAATTATCATTTTAATTCTATTGATTGTCCTATCTTCTTGTAATAATAAATTTGAAAAGAATCTAGAACCAGATGTTTTCTCTGAAGACACTTTTAAAACCAAAGCAACTGAAAAAATCGAACAGACGGAAAAGAAGGAAACTGCTAATTTGGAAGACTACGCTCCGGAAATAGAGGGCGAGTGGAAATTGGTTTCAGGTGGTTTGAAGGAAGGATCAGATGTTGAAGAAACTATTCTCCTAGAAAGTGAAGAGTTGATCTTAAAAGTAAAGTCATTTCATAGGCATGGTGATGAGGGACCATATCTTCTGATGGAAGTTGAGAATCTTACAGAAGATGAACTCGAACTGGGAGTTATCAATGCATCTATTAGTGGAATTCATATTTTCCCCAAATTTCATTTAACTGTTGCTGCAAAACAAACGGTTGAAGAAAGATTTTTATTGGGAGAAAATCAATTAAAATCTGCTAATATCACATCCTTTTCTGAGATTAGTTTTTACATTAGTTATCTTTACAAAGATCAGGATGGGCAAGAAAAAATCAAATCGAGTTCAGTAATCTCAATTTTTCCTGAAGCAGAGATGGAATATTATTATTCTGTATCAGAAGATCAATTAATAGGTGATAACGGTTATTTCTTTGCTTATCTGGATGGTTTTAAACCTGGACAAGATGGTAATCCTTCTGTTGTAAGATTGTCTTTTACATCAGGTGCTGAAGAATATGGTTTTAAGCTAAAAGATATAAAAATAAATGGTCACGCCATGGAAGGAAATCCCAAGCATGAAGTAATCCCGGGTTCATATTCAATTATTCCAATTATAATTGAAGATAAATTTTTGAAAGATAATAATCTTGAACAGGTAGAAAATATATCTTTTAAAATTGATACTTATGATATTCTTGAGCCGGATAATTTATTAGATGAATCGGAAGAATTAACTGTAACAATAAATGAAGCTATATCTCAGCTAGAATCAGATCGAGAAATCGTTGAAGTCAAATTTGGGGATGTTGCATATGATGCAAATGGACTTAAAATGACTTTTATGTCTCTCGAAGATCTTGATTATTTTGGTCCTGTTCTTAAGCTCGAGGTAGAAAATAACAATGATGCCGAGTATATATTTTCAGTAGAGCAATCGACTGTTAATAATACGAAGAGCTTTTTTGTTGCACTTCAAAATATTGAACCAAACGCGACCACTGAAGTTGAGATTGTTACCGATCAATACGACCTTAAAGCGAATGAAGTTGATTCGATGAAATTTACTTTTTCCATAAAAGATCAAGATTTCGAAACCGTAGAGGAAGTTAGATTTCCGCAATTTTATATCAGTGCTGAAGGAAGAGCAGAAGTTCCTGATCTTACTGAGCAAACGATTAAAGATTCTGATTCAAGTTCAAATGGTACTTTGATTTTCGATGACCAGGATTTGAAAATATATATTCAGCCTTTGATTTCAACAAGTTTAACTAAAATAACTGATTTGGTGATTGAAAACAACTCTACTGAAGGTATTGAAATATTAACTTATAAGTATGAATTAGATGGTGAAGAACAATCATTAGGAATATATGAAGAACTTGAGCCACAAACAAGAACCATTTATCCACTTTCATTAACTGATAAAGAAAAAGTTGATGAAATGAAGATTGCAATTGTAGCAAATTATAAAGACATGCCAGGGGTTAAAACTCTTACGGATGAATACATCTTTAAATTTGAACCCAAAGAATAATCCCAGGTCAATAGATTTAATTTAAAACAAGCCTGCCGGCAACTAGCCGGTGGGCTATTTTTATGCCAAAAATTACTTTTGTTTTCTTATAAATTGATTTTTTCTTAATGTGTAAAGATTGACTTTAGAGTTAGAATAGGCTAACTTGTAGTTTGTAGTTAGTCCAAGCTAACTAATTATTAGTTTAATTTTCATTTTTACGCTAGTTTTGAGGTGTTTTATGTCTAAGATAAAGTTTACGACCAAAGATGCAATTCAAATAGGTATTTATACAGCTATCTATTTTGTTGTCTCTGCTGTTGCGGGCAGTATCGGTTATATACCAATTTTATATCCGCTTGCTCCCTTTTTGATAGCTGTAGTTGGTGGTCCAATTTTTTTCTTTTTTCTACGCAAAGTTAATCATTTTGGTATGATTACATTACTTTCAACTCTCTGTGGAGCGATACTTGCCCTAACCGGCCATGGAATTTATTCTTTGTTAGCAGGCGTCGTAATTGGTTTGCTTGCAGATTATATTTGCTATAAGGGAGATTTCCGTACTTTCAGAACCATACTTTTTAGTTATGCTATATTTAGCCTAACTATGGCATCAAGTTTTTTTCCTATGCTTTTGGCGGCAGATTCTTTTTATAAAGATATTGGTTCTATGATGAGTGAAGAGTATGCCTCTGAGTTGCAGACTATAATGCAGGATTGGGTATTCATTCTGGTTTTTGTCGGAGCTTTTGTCGGAGGATTAATTGGAGCATTTTTAGGTAGAGCGGTAACACGCAAAAGATTCTCCAAAGGTGAGGCGTTTAAAGCATGAATGTCCGAACTAAAATTATGGTGGCACTTTGTATTTCAACAGTGATGGTTAATCGTTCTTTTAGATTAGCTTTTCCTTGGTTAATCATAATATTAAATCTCATACCCCTAATTTGGTTGATCTGTTTGAAACGTTATAAAGTAGCAGCTTTCTATGTTATCGCATATCTTCTAAGTTTGACCTATCAGACTGAGATTGTATTTCTACAAAACATATTAAATTATGTGCCTTACATAATTTTAATGATGATGGCAATTTTTCATTATATGTTACCGGGTTTTGCCATGGCTTTCATAATTTTCACAACAACTTCTGTGCAGGAATACATCAATGCTATGTCAAGAATGCGTATTCCAATGGCTTTTACGATTGCCACATCGGTGTTATTTCGATTCATGCCAACTGTCAAAGCTGAGAGAATTGGTATAAACAGAGCTGTAAAAATGCGAGGTATTACAAAAGCGAGATTTATCAAACAGCCTCTACAAACATTTTCTTTTGTTATTATTCCTTTGCTCAATTGTTCAGTCAGGATAGGTGATGAGTTGAGCATGGCTTCTTTATGTAGGGGATTATCATTAAATCAAGAACGCACTGTACGTCCGGAAGATCAGTTAAAGATTTGGGATTGGCTGGTAATTATTATTTCACTGCTGATCTTATTGATGTTTGTTTTTAATTTGAACGGCATGAGATTTTTGTTTCAAACTTAGGGTATTAAATGAAAAAACATTCAAGAAAACTTAAACAGCCATATTTCACAGTTGAGAATCTCAACTTCAGTTATAAACCTGACCAAAGCGATCAATTTGATTGGTTAGAACCTACTTTAAGAAGTGATCAAACTGAAGTAGAGGATATATGTCTTAGTGAGATCAATTTTTCACTAGAACGTGGAGAGTGCTTATTACTGACCGGACCAAGTGGTTGTGGTAAGACTACTTTATTGCGCACGATTAATGGCATAATTCCTGAATTTTATTCCGGGCAATTAGATGGTGAAATTAACTTGAACCAAAAATCTGTTTTAACATTAAAACCTGAACAGAGAGGATGCAAAATTGGTTCAATCTTTCAAAATCCACGTTCCCAATTTTTTAATATTATCGTGCAAGACGAATTGAGTTTCGGCTGTGAGAATTTAAATATATCCTATCAAGAAATTCAGACGAGACTTGCACCCTTAATTGAGCAGTTTCAATTTGAAAGCTATCTTGAACGTAGATTGTTTGATTTGTCAGGTGGCGAAAAACAAAGAGTTGCTTGTTTATCAATAGCTGCGATGCAACCTGAATTGATTCTCTATGATGAACCTTCTTCTAATTTGGATAAGCAGGGAATGGAGGCTTTACGTGATCTGATGCTAAACTTCAAAGAATTAGGAATTACTCAAATTGTAGCTGAACATCATCTTGCTTATTTGGAGGATGTAAGCGATAAGGTAATGTTAATGTCGCAAGGAAAAATAATTAAGAGATTTACAAATCAAGATTTTCAAGCATTAAATTTTACCGAATTAGATAAACTGGGAATTAGAAAAACTAAAAAAGCATATGTAAATTTGATTAAGCCCAATATGAATTTAGTCAAGTCAAAACCAGTTGAAATTAAGCAGCCAAATTTATTATATCTCAAGAATAAACCTTTGAACTTTCCTGAAAAAGTGCTAAAACAGAATGCCTTGGCTATCAAATCATTATATCTTAAATATCCACGCAGCAAATTTCCCGTTTTGGACTTTGAGAATTATAACTTTGTTGATCAAAATATTCATGTCTTGACCGGTTCAAACGGAGTTGGCAAAACCAGTTTAATACATGCTTTAGCAGGATTAGAAAAACGGGCAAAAGGTGAAGTTGTCTGGCAAAGAGAAAAAATTCGATTGAACAAATTAAATAAGTTGTGTGGCGTTGTTTTTCAAGATATAAATCATCAATTGTTTAGTGATAGCTGTTTTGATGAAATGGCTTTATCTTTAGAAAATCAGAAATTCACAAGGCAAGAAATAGAGGAATTGATAAAAAATATGGCTGACAGATTAGACTTAGCGGATCATTTATTTGAACATCCGATGAATTTGTCCGGAGGCCAAAAACAACGTTTAGCTATCGCTTCTACAATTTTACTAAATCGACCCATTTTAATATTAGATGAACCAACTTCCGGACTTGATTTCAAAAACATGCAATCTATTGCAAATTTAATAAAAGAAATAGCAAAAGAAAAATTAATATTGATTGTTACTCATGATCAAGAATTAATTTTTGAATTGGAGCCAATTATCCATGAATGTAAAAACTAATAATGTAACAAAAATGAAAAATACCTATAGTAAAGTTTTGAATTATGGTGGAAAATGGAAAAGTTTAATTTGGTTTTCTGTGCCGCTGGCAATGCTAAGTGCGGTAGCAGGAACTTTACCTTATATCTATATACATAATATAATTTCTAACGTATTGCAAAAACCAATTAACAGTGCATATATTTAGTACAATGTTTGTCTGATCCTGGGTTTCTCTGTTCTGAGTATTGTACTATATTTCGCTGCAATGATTCTTTCGCACTTACTTGCTTTTCGTATTGAAAGTGGAATCAGATATCAACTGATGCAACATCTTTTCAAGTTGCCTCTAGGTTATTTTAAACTTGAACCTTCGGGTAAATTGCGCAAAACCATTGATGATAATGCCACTTTAACCCACAACATAATAGCTCATAATACACCAGATTTAGCAACGGTGATAGTTTTTCCGCTAATTATGTTAGTTGCTTTTTTTATGTATGATTGGCGTATGGGCTTGATTGCATTAGCAACGCTCTTAGCTTCAATGTTTAGTATACTGCCTATGTATTCGGGTAAAAACAAAAAATGTGTTGCAGATTATTTAGATGCACAAGAACAGATGAATGCGGCAGCTGTGGAATTTGTACGAGGTATTCCGGTAGTAAAAATATTTCAGCAAACAATTTATGTTTTTAAGGCTTTTCGTAAATCTGTAAAAAATTATGCTGAATTTTCTTTGAATTATGCTTTTATGGCACGTAAATGGATGTTGCTTTCCAGCCTATTAAGCAATGGGACAATTTATGTCTTGTTACCTGCGGCAATTATTTGGATTTCAAGGGGACAAAATGTTGTAAACATAGTGGTTAATCTATTATTTTATATTCTTTTTGCAACCTATAGTTCAATGCAATTAGCTAAATTAATGTTGAGTGCTGAAAGTGTCTTTCAAGCAGATTTAGTAATGAGCAAATTGGATGAAATTATGTCAGTCAAGCCTTTAGAATATGGCGTGCAGTCTACTAGAACGAAATATGATGTTAAATTTGAAAATATAAGTTTTACTTATCCGACGGCAGAATCGGAAGCTGTTGAAAATATTTCTTTTGAGATTAAACAAGGACAAAGAGTAGCTTTGGTCGGTGAATCGGGCGGTGGCAAGAGTACTTTAGCTCAATTGTTACCAAGATTTTATGAGCCTGATCAAGGTAAAATCACAATCGATGGAGTTAATATAAAAGAGTTTTCACAGGAAGCTTTGATGGAACAGATTTCATTTATTTTTCAAAATCAAACTTTATTTAAAATTTCTGTTTTAGATAATTTATTACAAGCAAAACCTGATGCGACAGAGAATGAAATTTTGACTGCTTGTGCAAAAGCTCAATGTTTAGACGTTGTGCAAAATTTACCGCAAGGCTTAAATACGGTGGTTGGTGGACAAGGAGTTTTTCTATCTGGAGGTGAACAGCAAAGGATTTTGATAGCTAAAGCTTTTTTAAAAGATGCACCAATTATTGTTCTGGATGAAGCTACAGCATTTACTGATCCGGAAAATGAGCATCTAATTCTAAAAGCTTTCCGTGAGTTGATGGAGAACAAAACAGTGTTGATGATAGCTCACCGTTTAAATTCAATAATTGACTGTGACCAAATTTTGGTTGTTGAACGGGGTGAAATTGTAGAACAAGGTAAACATCAAGAGTTAATAGATCTTGATGCAACTTATGCTGCAATGTGGTCAGATTATCAACTAGCTAGTGATTGGCGCTTAAATTATTAAAATATAGAGGTGACTCATGATTAAGAAGATTCAAACGAGCTTAGCCTTATCAGAAAACGGAGCTAAAGGATTAGTTAAAGGTTCTTTGTACAATGCACTATATTATATGACTTTAATGTTACCTATGAGTATTTTAAGTTTATTCTTAAGCGATGTATTAAGTACAAACGAAAGTCCGGAGAGGAAGTCAAGTCCTAAATGTTGGTGTAAATTCCTTTGCCACAATGGTTACTGCTATGCTGCTTGGTTTTCTAATACCTCGGCCGAGGTATTAGAAAAATTTTGGCGAGCTGTGTAATAGGCTGCCGTATC
>FZPS01000022.1_pt168 | contig 56313 bp, 33 predicted proteins | sample 1817821 | NCBI WGS metagenome assembly FZPS01 (sample SAMEA104158645, study PRJEB21678) | metagenome | place: Germany | collected 2015-04-21 | reverse complement strand
CGTTATTACGGCTTCCCATATCAAGATATCGCCCAAAAGATGAGTCTTAGTCCTAAAACGGTTGAATATCATATTTCCAAAGCTCTTAAATGTTTGCGCATTTCTTTGAGGGATTTTATTTTTCTTTCGGTCGTTTTATTTTTATTATTTTGATTAAAATGTTTGTTTTTTTGTTAGGGATATCCCTTCCTCGTTTGTTATCTATATACAAGCGAGGAAATTTTACGCATGAACAAAGAGTTACTATATCGTTTTTTTGAAGGAACTGCTACCTATGATGAAGAGCAGCAGGTCAGGCAATGGTTTGAGGAATCGGAGCATAATCGGACTTTGTTTATGCGTGAAAGGAAAATCTATGATGCGCTTCTTTTGGTATCTCCACAATCTTCATTAGAAAACAAAAAAGAGGTTAGGATATCCCTATGGATGGTTAGTACGGCTGTAGCTGTATTTTTATTGCTCTTGGTCAGCGGATTGTACTGGATGCGTATCAGAGATGAAAGGAATTTTGCAGCACAATATCATACACTTCAAGTTCCTGCGGGTCAGCGTATCAATCTGATTCTTGCCGACAATACCAATGTGTGGTTGAATGCCAATAGTATATTTAGATATCCGACTGCTTTTGCCAAAAAAGAAAGAACGGTGTATTTAGAGGGTGAAGCCTATTTTGAGGTAAATAAAAATAAGGAAAAACCTTTTATCGTAAAGACGAACGGAGGTGATATCAACGTAACGGGAACTTCGTTCAATGTGAAAGCTCGTTCAGAGTATCAAATATTCGAAACTTCTTTATTTGAAGGTTGCGTCGACATATATGACAATCATCGAAAAATGGTTTCGTTGAAACCCAATCAGCAAAGTGTTTTCAAAAATGGACAATTGGTGGTATCGCAAATTACCGATTATGATCAGTTTCTTTGGAGAAAGGGACTCATTGCTTTTAACAACAAATCGTTGGAGGATATTTTGGGGACCTTGTCCACATATTTTGACGTGCAAATTCGCATTGAAGCCCAATCGTTACCGAAGAATACCTATACGGGAAAATTCCGCCAGTCCGATGGCATCGATTATGCGTTGCGCGTATTACAGAAAAGTATTCGTTTCAGCTATGAAAAAGACGACGAAACAGGAGTCATTTACATTAAGTAACCATTTAAAAACATATTTGCCTATGAAATGATATAATGTACCGAGAACAAAAAAAAACCGATAAGTGCGGCAACACTTATCGGCTAATTTTACATCAACACAATTAAATTCATTAACTGTATTAACTAAAAACATTACAAATGTATGAATAAAAACAATTCGATAGGTAATTGTTTAACCAAAAAATTACCTATAAATCAATTTTTAAAAATTATGCGAATCAGCATTATTTTGTTGTTTACCTGCGTTTTTTGTTCCATGGCCGAATCGGTATATACACAGAATGCCAAAGTTACCATCAATAAACGCAATGTAACCATGAAAGAGGTTCTAAACGAAATTGAAGCACAAACCGATTACCTGTTCATCTATAATAATGAAGTAAACACAGACAAAAAAGTATCGGTAAGAGCAAAAAGCGAAAGCGTTGCCAATGTATTGAATGATCTTTTGAAAGAAACCGATATCCGTTATACCATTGAAGGGAATCACATTATTCTCTTTGTGGAAACAGAAGAAGAGTCTGCCGAAGATACGAATACCTTGCTTGTGCAGCAGCAGAAGAAAACGATAACAGGAAAAGTTGTCGATACCAATGGTGTATCCATTATTGGTGCCAATATTATTGAAGTAGGTACAACCAATGGCACGGTAACGGATATAGATGGAAATTTCTCTTTAGACGTTGCCGAAGATGCGGTGATCCGAATTTCCTATATTGGTTATGTTGATCAACAAATCAACACGGCCGGCAAAACCAATTTTAACATTGTTTTGCAAGAAGATATTAAAGCTTTGGAAGAAGTGGTTGTGGTGGGGTACGGTTCTGCCCGCAGGGGTGATCTTACGGGCTCGATATCAAGCGTGCAGGGCTCAGCCCTGATTAACCGTTCAACGCAACAGTTGTCTACCGCCATGCAGGGTCAAGTAGCCGGTGTACAGGTAACCCGTAACAACGGAGGGCCTGGATCTTCGGCAACAGTTCGCATACGTGGTATTACTACACTTTCGAATAACGATCCCTTGGTGATTGTTGATGGGGTACCCTCATCACTTAATGATGTTATGGCGTCCGACGTGGAGACCATGACCGTGTTAAAAGACGCGGCCGCGGCTTCCATTTACGGGTCTCGTGCTGCAGCAGGTGTTATCCTGATCACTACTAAGCGGGCCAAAGATGGTCAGTTCTCTTTCGATTACAACTACGAGTACGCTATCGACAGACCCACGGCACGCCCTACGAACGGTGATGTGATCGACTGGATGAACATACAGAATGAAATAAAGTGGAACGATGGGGCTTCGAATCCCTACTCGCAATATTCGCAGGAGACAATCGCCTCCTGGCTTGACAACCACGCTAGAGATCCCTATCATTATCCAAATACTGATTGGGTAAATCTGTTGTTGAAAAAATCGACTTCGCATGAGCAACATGTGTTGAGTGTTTCGGGAGGGACGGAGAAACTACGCACGAAATCTACCTTCAACTACCAGAAAGGTGACGGTTATTACGAGAACAGGTCATATGAACGCATAGCCGGCCGCGTTAATAGCGACTACACGGTATCGGACTGGCTTCGCACCAATATTGACCTTGATTTCTCTAAATCTAACTCGATCAATCCGGCAGAAATTAACGCTATGTACTGGGCCTACCTGGCATCGCCGTATTATACTCCTTTCTGGGAAGACGGTCGTTATGCCGACGCGAAGGATGGAGCTAATCCGCTGGCTGGTCTCCAACAGGGGGGTAGAAATAAAACAAACTATCATAAGTTTGGTGTCAAGGCGCAAATCGATATCACACCAATGGAAGGACTCACGCTGAGTGCTATCTATTCACCTCGTTTCGCATTCACCAAGGGTAAGAAATTTTCGCGCGCTGTCCCTGTCTACTACGAAAACGGGGACATGACCTACATGCAGTCGCACAGGACTACGTACCTCCAGGAGACGCGAAACGACAATAACAGCCAAACCTACCAGTTTTACGGTAACTACCAGAACATCTGGGGTGACCACTCGCTCAATGCGATGGCCGGTTACGAGGGGTATCTTTATCGTTGGGAAAATCTTGGAGCGTCTCGATCGAACTATCTGTTAGACAGATATCCTTATCTCAATATAGGCCCCGAAGATTATCAGTATAATTCGGGCAATGCAGGACATAACGCATACGAATCGGTATTCGGCCGACTGATGTACTCATACAAGAGCAGGTACATGATTCAGGGTAACATTCGCTCCGATGGTTCATCGCGTTTTTCAAAGGGGAACCGCTGGGGTACATTTTACTCCATGTCGGCCGGTTGGGTGATGTCGGAAGAATCGTGGTTTAAAAATAATCTGGTAGATTACCTGAAGCTGCGTGGTTCTATTGGGCAACTCGGCAATGAGCGCATTGGTTCTGAGTTTCCATACCAAGCAGCTATCACTTTTGGCAATAGTTACATGTACGACAAGTCATCTCAATCAGTGAAAGCCTTACAGCATGCTGCTCAGGTCTATTACGCGTTTAGAGATATTACGTGGGAAACCACTACAACATACGGCGCTGGCATTGACATCGCGTTGTTAAACAACCGCTTGCGCTTTACCGGCGATTACTACTACAAGAAGACCACCGATATGTTGCTCACACTCGGGTTTCCCTCGTACTCAGGATTCTCTGCTCCTTCACAGAACGCGGGTGATATGTACACCAATGGTTGGGACCTGGAATTAGGCTGGTCGGACACAGTAGGAGATTTATGGTACAGCATTTCAGCGAACCTGTCGGATTACCGTTCAAAAATGGGCTACTTGGGTGACAAGCGTACAGTAAATGGCAACCTGATATACGAGGAGGGATCATACTACAACGAGTGGTATATGTATAAGAGTGATGGCCTGTTCATCACAGACGCTGATCTTTTTGACGAAACAGGTAAAAAATATCCCACTCTAACGCCAAATGATAAGGCAGGTAATATCAAGTACGTGGACGTGGATGGAAACGGCGTTATCAATGCCGACGACAAGGTTCGCCTGGGTAACTCGATGCCGGAATACCTGTATGGTGGTAATGTTTCACTTGGTTGGAAGAGTTTCGATTTAAATCTCTCATTCCAGGGTGTAGGCCATCAACGCGTACTGTTTGACACACAATGGATCCAGCCACTGAAAGAACAACATGGCGCTGTTCCTTCCCTACTACTGGGTAATTACTGGAGCCAGCATAACACAGAAGAGCAGAACCGGTTGGCCAAGTACCCGCGTCTGACATACACCAATACCACCAATACCTATGCCGGATCGGACTACTGGCTCTTCAACGGTGCCTATTTCCGTATGAAAAATATTACGCTCGGTTATACATTACCCCAGCAACTACTGAGCAGAATAAGCATTAAGGATCTGCGTCTATATTTGAGTATAAATGACTTACCTGCCATCAGTAACTTCCCCAAGGGATGGGATCCAGAAGTTGGCACCTGGTCAGATTTTATATCAACATCTTTCGTTTTAGGAATCAATGTCAAATTTTAAACCATTAATTAGAGATGAAAAAAATATTATCAATTACCAGCATATTAATGGCATTCACTTTCTCTGCCTGTGTCGATCTCAATCTAAATCCGTTGTCGGAAGGATCGAGTGAAAATTGGTATACCACAAAGCAAGAGATTGAGATGTCAGTGAATGATTTTTACCGTACCGAATTTTTCCCGATAGATGGCATGACTTGGGGCGACGACGTGATAGAACGTAACTCTACGTCGGTTGTGCAGAACGGAACAATGACTGCGGAAGACGGAATGGTAGCAACCCGTTGGCAGAACTACTATAAAGGCATTGCCCGTGCGTTGCGCCTGCTGAACAATATGGAAAATGCCCGCGCATTAGGTGTATCAGAAGCGGATATAACACAATACGAAGGCGAAGCCTATTTCTATCTGGGATACGCTTATGGTATGTTAGCGTTCCATTGGGGAGATGTTATTCTCGATAAAGTAGGCATGACGCTTGACGAGGCCTACTCAATAGGACGATCGCCTAAAGCAGATGTTCTGGCTTATAGTTACGAGTGTTTTGACAAAGCCGCTGAACGTCTGCCTACCAGTTATCCCGGTATACAACGGGCAACAAAAGGGGCAGCTCTCGCGTTCAAGGCACGTGTAGCCCTTAGAAATGGTGATTATGAAACAACTGCAACGGCTGCAAAAGCGTGCATGGACCTGGGAGTCTATAAACTACACAATAATTATCGGGATTTGTTTACTGCCTCCTGGTCGGATGAATGGATATTCTTCTTCCGCGGCGATGTGACATTGAAAAAATATTACTGGGCTGCAGCCGATGTATTGAACTGTATCACCCGTCTTGCGGGAGGATGGGGTGGACAAAAGGCTCCTTCTTACGAACTTCTATGCGCGTATCCTTGTATCGATGGCAAACCCATTGATGAATCGCCGCTTTATAACCCGAAGGATTTTTTCGAAAATCGCGATCCCCGCTTGGCGATGACCATCGTACCCTTTGCCACGGCATATAACAAGAGTGTTCTAGACAGCACATATGATCCTAAAGATTACGTATGGCTTGGTTATGAATATTCTCCGTCCCCTAAACGGACGACCGTATACCGCGCGTCTGACGGTGCACAGGTAAGCAATACCGATTCAAAAGCACGTGCCGAACATGCGTCGTACAATGGGCTCGTGTTTAAAAAGTTTATCGATGAGTTGTTCCTCGAAAACGGACTACAGGGAGCACCTACCACCTATCCCGTTCTACGTTATGGTGATGTTTTGTTGATGTACGCTGAGGCCATGATCGAACTTGACAGGTGCACGCAGGAGGTGTTGGATGAAACCATAAACAAAGTACGCCAAAGAGCCTACGCGGACTCAGGAATTCCATACCCGCGTGTTTTGGTGGGATCACAAAGCGAAATGCGTACGATTCTTCGTACCGAACGTTTCATTGAACTTGCCTGGGAAGGACATCGCTACGCAGATTTGATTCGTTGGAGATTGGCTGAAAAAGTTTACAATCGCCCCAGTTATTTCCTGCATCGTGCATGGTCAGGCTCTACTTCATGGGATGGCGACGAAACAAAGGTTTCAGAAGAATACCGCCAATTAATCCGTAACTGGAAAGAAGGGAACTTCCCAATCGGAGGTATACCCGAGATTGATGAAAACGGCATTGCGGATCTCAGTTATATGGTTGAAAAAGGGTATATCGTCATTGCAAGTGAACGTGTATTTGATGCCCAGCGCGATTACCTCTGGCCTATTCCCGCTGCGGATCTTTTGATTAATGAAAACCTGGACCAAAATCCAAATTGGTAATATTCAGAAATAGAAGATATATTTTTGAATCAATTTGGATAAATGGATACCTACTTCAACCTGTAGTAATTAAACTACAGGTTGAAGTAGGGAATTATTTCATTTCATCATCGGTAAGTTTCCTGTTGAAACAGAGCCATACATGAGAGAAAACTGGTGAATAATACACGATGAAGGCTCAAACATATCGTTGACTTATGGTGTAATTAGTCTATACAGATGTCAACATGTCTGATATCTATTTAATGTCAAATTTATTTTTACAGATGAAAAATTCATATTATTTTTTGGTTGTTTGTATTTTGCTGGTGTTATATTCATGCAAGACTCCCAAAACATCGAGTTCGAGTGATATGCGCAATATCAGCGGCATTTACCCCCATCTGGCATATTACAACAATGAGGGAGAATGCGGAACCGGAGCTGTTGTCCCTTGGGCCGACAGGTTGTGGGTAATCACTTACGGTCCACATCTTCCTTTCGGTTCTTCCGATAAACTGTATGAAATAACTCCGGATATGGAGCAGATAGTCCGGCCGGAAAGCGTCGGTGGGACAGCGGCCAACCGGATGATTCACAAGGAAAGCAATCAGCTTTTCATTGGTCCTTATGCGATAGATTCGGAGAGAAACGTACGTGTGATACCTTACGAGGTGATGCCCGGACGCCACACAGGCAATGCCCGCCATCTTTTTGAACCCGCCACGAAAATTTATTATGGAACCATGGAAGAAGGTTTTTATGAAGTGGATGTGGATAATTTAAATGTTGACACCTTATATCTTGACGGAAATGTGACCCAAAAAGTGGGAGACATGCGACAGGAGGCTGAATTATTACCCGGTGCCCATGGAAAAGGTTTATATTCGGGTCAAGGCGTATTAGTGTATGCCAACAATGGCGAAGCTACACCAGAAGCTTTACACAAATTTGATGTGGAAGCCGGTGTACTAGCCGAATGGGATGGCAAGAAATGGAAGGTGATTCGCCGCAATCAATTTTGTGAAGTAACCGGTCCGGGAGGAATATATGGAAATTCAAATCCCGAAACCGATCCAATTTGGACAACCGGCTGGGACCACAAATCGGTGATTCTCGGCGTTCGCAATCCCGAAACCGGCTGGGATTTTTACCGACTACCCAAAGCTAGTCACAGCTACGACGGAGCTCACGGCTGGAACACTGAATGGCCGAGAATACGAAATGTGGGCACCAAGCAAAACCCGGATTACCTGATGATCATGCACGGCATGTTTTGGCACTTTCCCCCTTCATTTTCGGCTAAGAAATCGGCAGGTATCCGTCCGAGATCGGCTTATCTAAAAGTCATTGGTGATTTCACCCGCTGGAATGATCGGCTGGTTTTTGGATGTGATGATTCGGCAAAAAACGAATTTCTCAACAAAAGGAAACAGAAGGGTAACATTGAAGGACCCGGTCAATCCAATTCCAACTTGTGGTTTACCTCTTTAGAAAAACCCGATCAATTAGGTGTAACAACAGCTTCGGGTTCCGTTTGGTTGAGCGATAAGGTACAAGCCGGTGATCTTTCCGAACCTTTTCTATTCGCCGGTTGGCCTAACCGGAGTGCATGGATTCAAAATGGGGGGGAGAACCAGGCGGTGTTCGTTTTTGAAGTAGACAAGGACGGAACACAGAACTGGAGTGAGTTGAAAACCGTTTCACTTGCTGCAGGAGAAAGCAGTTTCGTTGAATTTGATCATAATGAACCAGGCGAATGGATCAGGGTGAAAGCCAACGCAACCGCTGTTGCCACAGTCAGCTTTAATTACTTCGGGGAAGAGAAGCGTCCTGCTTCTGCCTCGCCGCTGTTTAAAGGGATCGCAAAAGTAACCCAGGATAAGACGATGGGGGGGCTTCTCTATGGCCTGGGTAATAACCGACGTACCCTGGGTATATCAGCCGTCACATTCGAGGATGGGAAAGCTACGAACGCCGGATATTACGAGTTGGACAGCCAGCTGAACCTGATAAAAAAGGAGGATCCGCAAACCCATACATTCATCCAAGAGAAATTTGCTATCCCTGAAAATGTAATCGATGTGGAAGAATCATCGGTACTGATTGTGGACGATAAAAACCACAGGTGGAGATTGCCCTTGGGAGCTAAAGAGTATAAACAGCTTACGGATGCCGCACAACTGCGTATTTGTCGTGAGGTAGTCACGGAAAGAGACCTCTTTCATTCTTGCGGCACCTTTTATGAACTACCTGCTGAAAACGCAGATGGTTTCGCCAAGATCAGGCCCATTTCATCACATGATTTCAGGATTCACGATTATGCTTCATACAGAGGCCTGTTGGTGATGACCGGTATTGAGCCTAAAGCAAAAGCGGGGGAACATATTATACGCTCCGACGATGGGCAGGCTGCTGTGTGGGTAGGCGTGATAGATGATTTGTGGGAGTTGGGCAAACCTGTGGGACATGGCGGTCCCTGGAAAAACAGCCGCGTGAAAGCCGGTGAGCCTTCAGACCCATACCTGATAGGCTTTTACGACGATCGAACGCTGGAAATCTCGCACGATGCTCAGGAAGCGGTAACTTTTTTTATTGAAACTGAACCTATTGGTCACGGCCCCTGGATGCTTTATAAAAAAATGACCGTTAAGCCGGGAGAAACTTTCAACCATCAATTCCCCGATAATTTTCAAGCTCGCTGGATACGCTTTACAGCCGATAAAGACTGTATGGTCACAACCTGGTTAGAGTACAAATAATCCGAAAAGGGATGAAATTCTCACGTAACAAATAAATGATTATTTAATGAAACCGAAATCCATAAAAGCTATCTTATTGTTTTCTTTATCTTTCCTCTGCGTTGTTTCATCCCATGCTCAGTCCATTTTTATTGAAGCGGAGAGTTTTGATGATACCGGGGGATGGGTCGTGGATCAGCAAAGTATAGATGTAATAGGATCTTCATATTTAATGGCTCACGGACTGGGAATACCTGTTCAGGATGCAACAACAACTATAAAGGTTCCCCAAAGCGGAAGCTACAAAATTTGGGTAAGAACCAGAAACTGGACTGCATCATGGGCTCCAACAGTAGATTCCCCGGGAAAATTCCAGGTATTGTTTAATGATAAATTATTGACAAAAACTTTATTCGGAACAGAAGAGGCAAACTGGCACTGGCAAGATGGAGGAGTAATTGTCTTAGAAAAGGGCGAGCTAAAGTTGTCTCTGCATGATATGACAGGGTTCAACGGAAGATGTGATGCAATTTTATTGACAGACGATTTGAAATTCTCACCGCCGAACGACAACAAAACTCTGTCTGCTTTCAGAAAAAAATCATTAAACCTCAATAGACCGCATTATGCTGGCAAGTATGACTTGGTTGTGGTTGGAGGAGGAATTGCCGGAATAACCACCGCCATTACTGCTGCAAGGATGGGAAATAAGGTTGCACTTATCCAAAATCGTCCGGTATTAGGAGGGAATAACAGCTCTGAAGTCAGGGTGGGTCTTTCCGGCCTTATTTTTAAGCCCCTGTATCCTAATCTGGGAAAAGTGGTTGATGAGATAGGACCAATTGGCCATTGGACGCTCTTCGAAGCAAAACAAGATCCTGACGCGGAAAGAAGTAAAAAAATTTTTAAAGTCATCGAGGAGAATCCCGAAAAAAAACAACACAATGCAGGTCCAAAAAGTAATTACGAAGATGAAAAGAAAATAGAAATCGTAAAGAATGAAAAAAATATCGATCTCTTCCTGAATACTCATGTTTTTGATGTTAAAAAGCAAGGCGACAAAATTACTGCAGTTGTGGGAAAAGATATAGCCAGTGGAGAAGAGACAATTTTCGAAGGGAAATTATTTGCGGATTGTACGGGCGATGCCAATTTGGGTTTTTTAGCCGGCGCGGATTATAGAATGGGAAGAGAAAGTAAAGCAGAAACGGGAGAAAAGAATGCACCATCAGAGCCTGATAGTCTTGTGATGGGAACTTCAGTCCAATGGTATTCCGATAAACTCACCGAGCCGTCCTCTTTCCCTCTCACGCCATGGGCTATACAATTTACTGAGGAAACCAGTCAAAAATTAACGCGCGGTGACTGGGATTGGGAAGTGGGTTTACTGTCTGACCAGATAAGAGATATTGAAAGAATCCGTGATCATGCATTAAGAGCTGTTTTCGGCAATTGGTCATTTCTTAAGAACTATAGCAAAGATAAAGAGCGATATGCAAATTACAAATTATTGTGGGTGGCATATATTGGAGGAAAAAGGGAATCAAGAAGATTACTGGGTGATGTGATTCTGACTGAACAGGATGTCTTAAACAGCATCCCCTATGACGATGCCAGCTTTACAACCACCTGGCCGATAGATTTACATTATCCAAAACCAGTAAAAGGGTTAGAAAATGAAGAACCGTTTTTGTCTGAAGCCGTTACTCAAAATATAAAACCGTATGCAGTTCCATACAGAACCCTGTATTCAAGAAATATTGAAAACCTGTTTATGGCGGGTAGAAACATCAGCGTAACTCACGTTGCGTTGGGTACGGTAAGGGTTATGCGAACAACCGGTATGATGGGAGAGGTTGTTGGAATGGCCGCATCTTTAGCCATTAAACACAAAACAAGTCCCAGAAATATTTACAAAAATCACCTGGGTGATTTAAAAATATTGATGAGGAAAGGAGTTCCTGAAACGAAATAATTAAAACATCAAACAACCAATATGTTGTTGGACCGAATTACAGTATTGTTTTTTTAAGAAAGTTTTAATTTATCTACCTAATATACAAAGACTGAAAATAAAATTATTAGAAATATGAGAAAATTTATTGCAATTGTTTTAACAGCATTGATTATACATTCGGTAAATGCTAAGAGTTTAACCTCGCTTTTTATTGAAGCGGAAAGTTTTCAAAATAAAGGCGGCTGGGTAGTCGATCAGCAGTTTATGGATTTGATGGGATCATCTTATCTGATGGCTCACGGAATGGGCATGCCGGTGGAAGATGCCGAAACACGCGTAGAATTTCCTTCGTCAGGCGAATACCACGTTTTTGTGCGTACTTTTAATTGGACTTCTCCGTGGTTTGATGGGGAAGGCCCAGGCCAGTTTGAATTGTTGGTAAATGGAAAACCTACAGGAACGGTACTCGGAACGAAAGGCTCCTCATGGATGTGGCAGCATGCCGGGAAAATAGTAGTGAGGGAAAAAACGGCCACGGTTGCTCTGCACGATCTCACGGGTTTCAACGGAAGAGTAGATGCCATCTATTTTACAACCGCAGAGAATGAGCTGCCGCCTGACGATATTGGGCAATTAAATCAATTTCGAAAAGACAAATTAGGATTACCCGAAACTCCTCGAAACGCTGGCACATTTGATTTTGTAGTCGTGGGCGGAGGAGTTGCAGGAACCACGGCTGCTATTTCAGCGGCAAGATTGGGGCTAAAAGTCGCTTTAATCCAAGATCGTCCGGTTTTGGGAGGCAACAACAGTTCGGAAGTTCGGGTGCATTTAGGAGGAAGAATCAACCTTGATCCTTATCCGCGATTAGGAGACGTAGTAAAAGAAATTGCACCCACTCGTGGGGGGAATGCTCAACCGGCCGAGTATTACGAAGATGAGAAAAAATTGGAAATGGTGAGAGCCGAGAAAAATATCTCTCTGTTTCTGAATTACAGAGCTTACAGAGTAGAAAAAGAGGGTTCAAAAATCACCAAGGTATTTGCCAAAAACACCGAGACTTCCGAAGAGTTAAGTTTTACGGCGCCGGTTTTTGCCGACTGCACAGGGGATGGAACTATTGGCTATCTTGCAGGTGCCGACTATGCGATGGGACGGGAGAGTAAAAAGGATTTTCAGGAACCTACTGCACCGGACGAAACTGACAAAATGACTATGGGGTCATCGGTTCAGTGGTATTCGGTGGAAGAAAAAGAACCGGTTGATTTCCCTGTTTTTCAGTACGGTGTTGAGTTCAACGAAGAGAATATGGAGAAAGTAACGATGGGTGAATGGACATGGGAAACGGGAATGAATCTCGATCAGATTACCGATTTCGAACGTATCCGCGATTACGGCCTCCTGGTGGTTTATTCCAACTGGTCGTACCTGAAAAATTTCAGTTCGGTCAAAGAAGATTATCGTAACCGCCGGCTGGCATGGGTTGCTTACATTGCAGGCAAACGGGAGTCGCGACGATTATTGGGAGACTTCATCCTTAAAGAACAGGACATTACCAATTATGTGATTTATCCCGATGCTACAGCTCCGACAAGCTGGACGATCGATTTGCACTACCCCGATCCGGAGAATTCGAAATATTTTCCCGGTCAAGAATTCAAATCCATTGCCGTACATAAGAAAATACATCCCTATCCCATTCCCTATCGGTGTTACTATTCCCGTAACGTGGACAATCTCTTTATGGCGGGTCGGAATATCAGTGTAACCCACGTGGCACTTGGGACGGTAAGGGTGATGCGTACTACCGGCATGATGGGCGAAGTGGTCGGTATGGCCGCTTCTATTGCCGTTAAGCACAATACCACACCACGTGGCGTGTACCAACATCATCTGGATGAACTGAAATCACTCATGGAAAAAGGCGTAGGCAAATATGAAATAGAGAATACTCAAGATTACAATCTTGGTGACTCGCTGGGTCCGAAAAAAACAGAATAAGGATCGTTTCGTTCAACCTTTCGACAAAATTGTCGTGCTCCATAATGTGTTTTGTTTATTGCCATTTGGATTAATTAATCATTTGAAAATGAGATGAAAGATAGAACTATGAATCGTTTTCAGTCCATCTTTTTTATTCTTTGGTTTTAGAAATGCTGAGTTGCCAAGCGAATACTCCTTACTTTTCAGAAGAGAATAAAAAAGATGGGATAGCCGATGAGGCATTCTTAAACGAATATGACGTTTGGATAAATGGCGTAAAAGATAGCATATATCTTGATGGAACCTGTTTTCATGGTATTGGGACAATCTGCAGCTACAGCAGCCTGTCAGGCAATAGACCAACAGAAGGCGGTTCAGGATATTGATTATTCGAGGCTGCGTACAAAATTACTGAACGACAAACAAGTTTTGGATGTTGAATTAAAATAACTAACAATTTATATTTTGGGAATTATCCTGATAAATAGTCTCTTCAAAAGTTCAGGATAATTTCCAATTAATAGACTATAAAATTCAAAGTCATGAAAAATTATGGATATTTAATTGGTATCGTGCTGATGGCTCTGTTTCAATTATGCGGTAAATCCGAAACTTACAAAGCAGACGTTATTATATATGGAGGAACTTCTGCGGCTGTAATTGCTGCTGTCGAAGTTATCAAATCTGGAGGGACTGCTATCATAGTATCTCCTGATATACACTTAGGTGGTCTCACTTCCAGTGGTTTGGGATTTACCGATACGGGAAATAAAGCCACTATTGGAGGATTATCACGTGAGTTTTATCATAGAGTATGGCTACATTATAACGACCTTTCTTCCTGGAATTGGGAAAAACATGAAGAATATGGCAATAAGGGACAGGGGACCCCAGCTATGGACGGAGAAAACCGTACCATGTGGATTTTTGAGCCACATGTGGCTGAAAAAGTTTTCGAAGATTTTATCAAAGAAAATGACATCAGGGTTTATAGGAATGAATGGTTGAACCGTGAATCAGGGGTAATTACACAAAATAAAAAAATAATCTCCTTCACAACATTATCTGGCAAAACATTTAAGGGGAAAATGTTTATTGACGCAACATATGAGGGTGATTTGATGGCGGCCGCCGGTGTCTCTTATACGGTAGGAAGAGAATCTTGTTTACAATACAATGAAAGATGGAATGGTGTTCAGGCAGGTGTATTTCATCATGATCATTATTTTAAAACAAATATTGATCCTTATATTATACCTGGAGATCCGGACAGCGGATTATTACCATATATTTCCAATGAACCGATACAGCCTAATTGTACGGGAGATGACAAAATCCAAGCCTATTGTTTTAGGCTGTGCATGAGCAATCATCTGGCAAATATGGTGCCTTTTGAAAAACCAGACGGATATAATTCTGCCAATTATGAACTACTTGCCAGGGTTTTTGACTCGGGGTGGAACGAATGGTTTGCAAAATATGACATGATTCCCAACAGGAAAACGGATACTAATAATCACGGACCTTTCAGCACTGATTATATAGGGATGAATTATGACTACCCAGAAGCATCATATGAGAGGCGCAAAGAGATCATTGAGGAGCATAAAAACTATCAAAAAGGATTACTTTACTTTGTATCTACTGATAAACGTGTTCCCAAAGAGGTTAGAAAGAAAATGAAAGAATGGGGTTTAGCTAAAGATGAGTTTCAGGATAATAATCATTGGCCATATCTATTATATATTCGTGAAGCAAGAAGAATGTTAGGAACTTATGTTACAACTGAAAATGAGGTGCTTGGAAAGATAAATGTTCCTGATCCAGTTGGAATGGGATCTTATACTATGGATTCCCACAATGTACAGCGATATGTTACAGAAAAAGGATATGTACAAAATGAAGGGGACATTGGAATTCATCCTAAAAAACCTTACCAGATATCCTATGGTTCTATTGTACCAAAAAAGGAAGAATGTACTAATTTATTAGTTCCGGTTTGCGTTTCTGCAAGTCACATTGCCTTCGGTTCAATACGAATGGAACCAGTATTTATGATTCTCGGACAATCTGCGGCGGCGGCAGCGGTAATGGCCATAGATAATAAAATCAGTGTACAGGATGTTCCTTATAAACAATTGGAGGAGGTATTACTTTCTAAAAATCAGATTTTGAAAATTAATTGATAAATGGTTACCTTCATTATTTCGATAATAGCTCTTTTGTTAGGGTACACAGTTTATTCCAAACTATTGGAAAAAGTGATGGATGCCAAATCCGACAGGCCTACCCCTGCCATGACGATGAATGATGGCATAGATTACGTACCGATGCCTTGGTGGCGTGTATTCTTGATCCAATTCCTCAACATTGCAGGATTAGGCCCCATATTTGGTGCAATTGCGGGAGCTATGTGGGGGCCTGTGTCTTTCCTTTGGATCGTTTTCGGAACGATTTTTGGAGGAGCTGTTCACGACTACTTTTCCGGAATGCTTTCTCTCAAGCATGGCGGGAAAAGCATCACGGAGATCATCGGTATTTACATGGGTATTCACGCCAAACAGATCATGACCATCTTTATCGTGGTTCTCTTAATTCTGGTTGGGGTTGTATTCATCGCCGGTCCGGCCGGTCTCTTGGCCGGTCTCACCCCACAAACACTCGATTATAATTTTTGGGTCGGAATAATATTTATATACTACATCCTGGCAACGTTATTGCCTATCGATAAAATTATCGGGAAGATATACCCGCTCTTCGGCTTTGCGCTTTTATTCATGGCTGTGAGCTTAATTATTGCCCTGATGGCTCAGGGTTATCGTATTCCGGAATTAACCTTCGACAACTTGCAAAATTATCATTACCAAAAAGAACAATTTCCAGTTTTTCCCATGTTATTTATCACCATTGCCTGCGGAGCGATATCGGGCTTTCATGCTACGCAATCACCTTTGATGGCTCGTTGCATGAAAAATGAAAAAGAAGGGCGAAAGGTTTTTTATGGAGCTATGGTTACCGAAGGTATCGTTGCTTTAGTTTGGGCAGCCATAAGCATGAGTTTCTTTGGAGGGATCAGGGAATTAAATGACGTGATGGTGGCGCAAAAAGGAAATGCGGCTTGGGTCGTAAACGAAGTATCGCATAGTTTATTAGGTACATTCGGAGCAATACTCGCTATTTTGGGTGTGGTTGCGGCACCGATTACTTCCGGAGATACGGCCTTTCGAAGTGCTCGCCTAACCATTGCCGATGTACTGAAAAGTTCTCAGAAACCGATAAGAAACCGACTGCTGATCATCATACCGTTATTTGCCGTTGGTTTTGTACTGACAAGAATTAATTTCGATATCATTTGGAGGTATTTTGCCTGGGCAAATCAGACCTTAGCAACAGTTATTCTTTGGACGATTACCATTTATTTGTTAGAGGAGAAAAACAATAAATCTTATCTGATCTCATTGATTCCAGCCGTATTTATGACTGCCGTGGTTACAACCTACATTTTGCTTGCCCCCGAAGGCTTTACCCTGCCAAAAGATATCGCTTACGGCATCGGATTGTCCATGACTTTGGTTATTTTTATCCTGTTTTTTGTTTACAAAAAGAATCATCGCCGTTTGTAAAAATGGAATGTGTGGACTTGCAAACTTATTTGAGACAAAAAGTTAAGCGACATTTTTAATTGATTGTTTTTTAATATTATACTGTTCCCAAAATTCATCAATGGTTAAGTTACCCAATGCTGAGAATCTTCTTTTATGATTATACCAGGTCTCAATATATTCAAATACATCCAAGCGCATTTGCTCTCTTGTTTTGAGTTTGGTACCATAGACCAATTCCGATTTGAAAGTTTTGAAAAAGCTTTCAGCCACCGCGTTATCCCAACAGTTGCCTTTCCCGCTCATATGTTTATTTCACCCCAAAAGTATACCATTTTAAAATAAATTCCAAGTTAGTTTCCTACTTTTTGGAGGTACCTCCAAAAAGTAGGAAACAGGCGCTCTTATTTTCACTACTGTTTTCATTTTCCACCCATCATTTCTCTGGTTTGTTTCATTCTGTACGATTCTCCGTTCTTATGGAAAGCTTTCCATAAGTCCGGAGATAGTTTAAGAAAAAAAAGATAACTTTGTCAAATTGATAGTTTCAGCCAGTGGGTAGATATCGCAGGAATCACTGGGTGGGTATCATCGGAATATCAAAATAGAATAGATATGAGAATCAAGTTATCTAAATTGATTATTTTAGCGTTTGTTTCAGTACAATCAGTTTCTTTTGCTCAACAAAAGGTAGAACAACCGGTTGATTATGTTAATCCATATATGGGCAACATCAGTCATTTGTTGGTTCCGACATATCCAACGGTGCATTTACCGAACAGTATGCTTCGTGTGTATCCACATCGTACTGAGTATACGGCCGATCTGTTGTATGGGTTGCCTATTGTTGTAACCGGTCACAGAGGGAGTTTTGCATTTAATTTCAGTCCTTTTCAAGGAGACGAGAAAGATCTGAATCCCGTGATTTCATATAGCTATGATCAGGAAACGGTTAAGCCATATCAATATTCGGTTTATCTGGATGAACAACAGATTGGAGTGAATTATACGGTTTCTCATCAATCGGCTATTTATGTAGTTGATTTTTCTCAGAGAAAACCGATTTCTCTTATTTTCAATTCGCGGAAAGGTGTTATGCAATGGGATGGCAAAGCTCTTTCGGGTTATCAGGAACTAACAAATAATACCAATGTGTATCTTTATTTGGAGCCTGATATTCTTCCGGAGCGTGTTTTTTCGTTGCAAAAGGGTGATTTAAAAGAAAATCCGGGAAAAGCCGAGGGGGAAAACGCAAATCTAATATTGCGATATTCTTCAGATGTAAAAGAAATAAAATTACGTTACGGAATATCTTTTATTGATGTTCAGCAAGCAAAGAAAAATTTGCAGCGCGAAATTTCAGGTTTTGATTTTTTATCTGTCGCAGAAAGAGGAAGGAAAATATGGAACGAAACGCTGGAGAAAATAAGGGTTGAAGGAGGTTCTTATAACGATAAAGTTGTTTTTTATACATCGCTGTATCGGACATATGAACGACCGGTTTGTATTTCGGAAGATGGTCGATATTTCAGTGCTTTTGATGGTAAAGTGCATAAAGATAACGGGATACCTTTTTACACAGATGATTGGATATGGGATACTTATCGTGCTGCTCATCCGCTTCGCATTCTTTTTGAATCGAAAATGGAAAGTGATATCATTAACTCTTTTTTGCGCATGTCGGAACAGATGCCGAATTTTTGGTGGCCGACGTTTCCACAAATCACCGGTGACAGTCGCAGCATGAATTGTAATCATGGAGTTGCAACCGTTTTGGATGCATACAGGAAAGGATTGAGGGATTTTGATCTTGGTCATGCTTATGAGGCGTGCAAAAATGCGGTTATGGAAAAAACGTTGGCACCATGGTCGGCAAAGCCTGCGGGTGAACTTGATCGGTTTTACCACGAACATGGATATATCCCTGCATTGAGGGAAAGTGAAAAAGAAACTATTCCGGAAGTACATCCTTTCGAAAAACGACAGGCTGTAGCAGTTACATTAGGCACATCATATGACGAATGGTGTTTGGCTCAAATTGCTCGGGAGTTGGGTAATGAAGAGGATTACCGATATTTTATTCAGAAATCGTATAATTATCGTAATTTGTTTAATCCTGAAACAGAGTTTTTTCATCCGAAAGATGAAGATGGGAATTTTATTGAACCTTTCGATTACCGGTTTTCAGGAGGAATGGGTGCGCGCGATTATTACGATGAAAACAACGGTTGGACATATCGTTGGGATGTACAGCACAATATAGCCGATCTGATTGATTTGATGGGTGGGAGTGAAAAGTTTATAAATAATCTGGATCAGACCTTCAGAGAACCCTTAGGAAGGAGTAAGTATGAATTTTATGCTCAATTGCCCGATCAAACCGGTAATGTGGGTCAGTTTTCTATGGGAAACGAACCGTCGTTTCATATTCCTTATTTATATAATTATGCAGGACAACCTTGGAAAACACAAAAACGGATCAGGTCGTTGCTTCGAATGTGGTTTCGAAACGATTTAATGGGTATTCCGGGTGATGAAGACGGGGGAGGCATGTCTGCCTTTGTTGTATTTTCTCAAATGGGATTTTATCCGGTTACGCCCGGTATACCGGTTTACACTATTGGGAGTCCTTTTTTCGAAAAAATTACGATGGAGCTCTCCAACGGAAAACGGTTTACGATAATTGCAAAGAATTGCAGCGAGAAAAACAAATATATTCAATCCGCCAACTTAAATGGCCGACCCTGGAGTCAATGCTGGTTTAGTCACGATGATATTATGAAAGGCGGAACATTGGAATTAATGATGGGAGACAAAGCCAACCAAACCTGGGGTAATACTATCGAAAATCTTCCACCCCCTTCCGGGAATGATTTTTAGACAAAAAGGAGGGATACGGATTTTTAGGATAATGAAGTTATTAATTTTTTAATTTTGTCAATTCAACATGAATAAGTTTTTTTATTTATTTTTATTAGGGCTAATTACAATACCTTTACTTAATGCTCAGCCAACATTAAAACCGGGCGATTACGATATAACGCGTGATCGTTTGTTGTATACGGTAGGTTATTCGCATTTGGATACGGAATGGAACTGGGATTATCCAACCACTATTGACGAGTACATTTTAAATACGATGCTCGAGAATTTCCGCCTTTTTGAAAAGTATCCGGATTACGTTTTCAATTTTACGGGTTCGCGTCGTTACAAAATGATGAAGGAATATTACCCACAACTGTATGCTAAAGTAAAAAACTATATTGACCTGGGGCGTTGGAAAGTTTCCGGATCTTCGGTTGACGAAGGAGAGGTGAATATTTCTTCTTCCGAATCGTTGATACGTCAGGTGCTTTACGGGAATAATTTTTTCCGCTCCGAATTTGGAAAAGAAAGTATGGATTACATGTTGCCCGATTGTTTTGGGTTTTTATGGAATCTGCCTTCTGTCCTGAATCATTGTGGTTTGCTTGGTTTTTCGACGCAGAAATTGACCTGGCGTTCGGCAGCCGGTGTTCCGTTTAATATTGGTGTTTGGAATGGCCCCGACGGAAAAGGAATCGTTGCTGCTTTAAATGCAACCAGTTATACTTCGAGAGTTGAGAACAGACTCGATAAAAGTCCTTACTGGATTCAACGGTTGAATGAAGATGAAGAAAAAACAGGATACGCTTTTGATTACCGTTATTACGGAGTAGGTGATCAGGGGGGTGCACCTCGTATGAACGATGTAAAACATGCCGTGAATAGTCTGAATCAGGCAGATAGCGATTTTAAGGTTTTACTCACTTCTTCCGATCAAATGTACAAGGATATAACCCCGGAAATCAGAGAAAAGCTCCCGGTCTATTCTGGTGATTTGCTGCTTATCGAACACAGTGCAGGATCGTTGACTTCGCAAGCTTTTATGAAACGGATGAATAGGAAGAATGAGTTTCTTGCTTCAGCGGCCGAATTAGTATCTGTTACTGCAGATTGGATGGGAACAGCTTCCTATCCTTTCCGGAAAATAAATGATTCATGGGATTTGGTTTTGGGAAGTCAGTTTCACGATATTCTTCCCGGAACCAGTATTCCAAAGGCTTATGAATATGCATGGAATGATGAGTTTATTTCAGCCAATGGTTTTGCAGAGGTTTTGAAAAACGGTTTGAGTTCGATCGCTGCAAAATTAAATACACAAACCAAAGGCAGATCAATCGTAGTTTATAATCCGGTATGCAGAGAAAGAGAAGATGTGGTTTTTGCCGAATTGGAATATGCGGTTTTACCTCAATCGGTTGGCGTTTTCGACAAAAAAACCGGCAAAGAAGTTCCTTCTCAGATTGTGGAAAGAACGGAAAACAAGCTCAAGATATTGTTTTTAGCTGATATGCCTTCCGCCGGCGTTAAGGTATACGATGTCCGTGAAACATCCGGATTTGAAAAACCGACAGGACTTTCTGTTTCGAACAATACGCTGGAAAATGTATATTACAAGGTAAAAATTGCTTCGAATGGTGATATTGTTAGCATTTTCGATAAAAAAATAAATAAAGAATTGTTGGCAAAACCGGCACGTTTGGAGTTTTTATCTGAGACTCCAAAAGAATGGCCGGCATGGAATATGGATTGGGAAGACCGTCAGCAACCGCCTATCGATTTTATGGATAAAGATGCCCAATTGACTATTGTGGAGGAAGGACCGGTAAGGGTAACCTTAAAAGTTCAACGAAAAGGGCGTAATTCAGAAATCACACAATTTTACAGTTTGGCTGCAGGAGAAGCCGGCAAACGTTTGGAAGTAAGCAACAAGATTGATTGGCAATCACGTGCAGTGAGCCTGAAAGCATCTTTTCCTTTGACAGTTTCCAATAAGAATGCTACATATAATTTAGGTGTTGGGACCATTTCGAGAGGCAATAACGACGAGAAGAAATTTGAAGTGCCTTCGAAAGAATGGTTTGATTTGACCGACGAATCCGGAACATATGGCGTTACTATTCTGGAAGATTGTAGATATGGTTCCGACAAGCCCGATGACAATACGCTTCGCTTGACCTTGCTTTTTACTCCGGGTATCAATCTGCCGGCATGGCAATGGACCATGTACCAGAGTACTCAAGATTGGGGTGTTCATGATGTAAAATATGCTGTTTATGGTCATAAAGGTGATTGGCGAAAGGGAGAATCAACATGGCAAGCACGATTTTTTAATCAACCCTTGTTGGCTTTTGAGTCGGCAAAACATACCGGAGAGTTAAATGAATCATTTTCAATGATTTCGGTAAATCGTCCGGAAGTAGGATTGATGGCATTCAAAAAAATGGAATCGGGAGAGGGTTATGTTATTCGGGTAAACGAATTAACGGGAAAAGACATAAAGAATATTCAAGTGACTTTACCTGTTGATGTACTTGATGCTTATGAAATAAATGGGCAGGAAAAAAGAATTGGCAATGTGAAGTTTTCAAAGGATAGGATACAATTCGATTTGAGTCCTTATACTATAAGAAGTTTTGCTGTAAAACTGAAAGAGAACAATAAGGTGACGGTTGTGCAACAGCCTCTTGAAATTCCTTATAATACCGATGTAATTAGTTTTGATGAGAATCGAGAAGATGGTATAATGTTTAACGGACAATCGCTACCGGCCGAATTGCTTCCCGATTATGTGGAGAGTGAGGGTATTCGTTTTAAAATCGGCAGTAAAGAAGATGAGGAAAATAATGCCATAGTTTGTAGCGGGCAAAGTATTCCGTTACCGAAAGGAAATTATACAAAGCTTTATTTATTGGCGGCAGCAGCAAATGATACCGAGGCAGATTTTTATGTGGATGGACAACCTACGAAGTTGGGAATTCAACGATGGACAGGGTATGTCGGACAGTTTTATAATCGGGTATTGAGTCAGGATCAGAATAAAGTAGTGGAAATGAAAGAGCCTTATGTCAAAAACGACAATATAGCTTGGTTTGCTTCTCATTGTCACAATAATTATCCTATGAAAAACGAAGCTTATCAATATAGTTATTTGTATAAGTATGAAATTCCACTTCCTGTAGGGGCAAAAAATATTACGTTGCCGAATAATCGTCGTATAAAAATACTTGCTTTGACAGTTGCCGAACCGAAGATGGAAAATTTAAAACCTCTGCAAGACCTTTATGATAATTTCGAAGGGAATCCAAAGTTCGAGTTGCGTGAAAAATAAGATAGTTGATCTAAATAGTGTTTTCAACAAGTAATTCAACATTAATCCCGGAAGTGATTCCGGGATTTTTTGTTGATAGCACTTAAATTTTAAAATTTATGTTGTATATTTGAAAGCAATTTATTCAGATTTGATTGATAATCGATTAAATGAATATTGTAATCGGATCGGGTCAGTTCTGTCGATTGGTGCAGATAGGTTGATTGAAAATCAATTGAAGGGATGTGTTTTCGCGAAGCAGGCGATTTGAATGCAACACCGGAATCCCCCGAAATCCAAAAGCTTTCCAAGAGTTGGGAAATGCTTAACGATCCTTATCAGCCCACCATTCCTTCAGATAATCCCCGTAACTGCATCGATTATATCTTTTTCAAAAACAAGCGAAATCCCTTGCTCTTTTATAATAAAAATTTGGTACCCCAAATTGCTAATTTCAGGAAAATTGGGGTTTTCGGTTTGACACTATTTAATTCTAATTTTACGCGCTGAATTAATAAACTCGTTTACCATGTCTCCCATATTTTTGTCTATAATTGTTGTTTTGGCTGTGGTATTGCTACTTTTCATGGTGTTGAAGCTGAAAATCAGTGCTTTTATAGCGTTGCTCATCACGGCCATTTTTGTTGGGATTGCTGCAGGAATGCCTTTGAGTTCCGTTACGAAGTCTATTCAAGAAGGTATGGCCGGTACGCTTGGTTTCGTAGCGACAGTTGTCGGCCTTGGAGCTATTTTCGGACAAATGCTTGAAAGTTCGGGTGGCGCTGAATCGCTTGCTCATTATCTGATCAAAAAATTTGGGAAAGATCGTGTACCGTGGGCGCTTACACTTACAGGTTTCATTGTTGCTATCCCGGTTTTTTTCGATGTTGGGTTCATTATTCTTGTTCCAATTGTTTATTCTCTTTCTCGCGATACCGGGAAGTCGCTACTTTATTATGCTATTCCTCTTCTTGCAGGTTTAGCTGTCACTCATAGTTTTGTGCCACCAACGCCCGGTCCGGTTGCCGTAGCTAATATAGTTGATGTTCCGCTCGGATGGATTATTTTGTTTGGAATATTGCTGGGTTTACCTACTGTTGCAATTTCGGGACCTGTTTTTGGGAAATTTATCGCAAAAAAAATTTATTTGAAAGTACCTCCCGAAATGAATGTAACCTCACCGGATATAGATTCGGGCGATTTTCCCTCTTTCAGACTCATTGTTTGGATAGTTGCCATTCCTTTGTTGCTGATTTTATTGAATACGTTTACAGGAGTAGCTGTTTCGTCGGGTATGGTTGAAAAATCCGTATTGACTGATGCTTTGGAATTTGTGGGACATCCGTTTTCTGCTCTTATTATTGCTACCCTTGCGGCTATGTATTTTTTGGGAATCAGACGTGGAATGGATAAGAAAACCATTCTCGACTTGAGCAACAAGGCACTTGGACCTGCCGGAATTATCATCCTTGTAACCGGAGCAGGCGGAGTGCTCAAACAAGTGCTTGTGGATAGCGGAATAGGGCAAATGATGGCCGAATCGATGGCTGGTTCACCCTTGCCGCCTTTGGTGCTGGCGTGGGTACTTGCAGCTGTTGTGCGCGTTACGCAAGGTTCGGCAACGGTAGCCATGATTACGGCAGCAGGCATCATAGCTCCCGTGATAGAACAGTTTGGCTTGAGTGATCCTCAGCGAGCTTTGATTGTTATAGCCATTTCATCGGGAGCTACTATGCTTTCGCATGTCAACGACAGTGGTTTTTGGTTGGTAGGGAAATATTTGGGAATGAACGAAAAGCAAACTTTGCAAAGTTGGACTATCATGGAATCGGTAATTGCACTTTGCGGATTAGCTTTTGTGATGATTGCGAGTATTTTTGTTTGAAACAAAAGGTTACCAGAAAAAAATAGGAGCAAGTAGTTTCAATTACTATTTGCTCCTATGAGTGTGTCGTGCATGGTAATTAGCTCGATGGTGAAAGTCCATTATGGGGGTATATAGTCGCTAACCATTAGCCAAAGACAAGGGTGTCCATCGTGAGGTGGAATCTGAAGGAAGCCCACGGCAAAGTTCTGACTCGAGGGACACGAATAGCATATAGGGGCATAACCTGTGGGATAAGACTGCATAACAAGTCAAAGTCCAAAGGCTATGCGGGAGGGCAGACTTTCCTATGGATATCGGAAAATAAAATAGGAAGAAAACTATTTTATTTTCCTCCTACTCGATGGGTTGGCTTATACATTTTAAAATTTAAGTTGTATATTTGAAAGCAATTTATTTAGATTTGATTGATAATCGATTAAATGAATATTGTAACCGGATCGGGTCAGTTCTGTCGATTGGTGCAGATAGGTTGATTGAAAATCAATTGAAGGGATGTGTTTTCGCGAAGCAGGCGATGATTACATCTCCGTTTACTAAAGTAAAAAAATTTATCGTAATAAAATGAAGACCGGCTATTTTGTCGCTTATTTTTTAAGTGTTGTGACTTTGTTTATGTTTACAAGTGGTGATTTGTATTATTCGGGAGAATTAAAAACGGATTCGGGGAAGATTCGAATTCTTTCCTATAATATACGCAATGGAATAGGAATGGATGAGGTGCCGGATTACGATCGTATAGCCCATGCAATTCGGCGAATCGATCCCGATTGTGTGGCTCTTCAGGAGCTGGACAGTGCCACGGAACGTAGCCAAGGCAAAGTGGTTCTTGACGAACTGGCAAAAAGGCTTGGCATGTACGCTTCTTACGGTTCATCTATTGACTACCAAGGTGGTAAATACGGAATTGGCATATTAAGTAAAGAGAAGGCGTTGCGAAAAGAAACCGTACCACTTCCGGGTAGTGAGGAGAAAAGGAGCCTGTTGGTGGTTGAATTGCCCGGTTACGTGATGTGTTGCACCCATTGGTCGCTTACCCCATCCGATCGATTATCTTCGATTGATATAATTAATAAGGTAACTGAGAAGTATACGACCAAGCCTGTTTTTCTGGCCGGCGATTTGAATGCAACACCGGAATCCCCCGAAATCGCTGAACTCGCAAAGACATGGGAAATACTGAATGACCCTTCTCGGCCAACTTTCCCTTCGGATAATCCCCGCAACTGCATCGATTATATCTTTTTCAAAAAGAATCCTCTATTCCGTATCACGGTTTTGCAGACCTGCGTTGAAAATGAATCGATGGCTTCGGATCATCGGCCTGTATGGGTTGATGTTCAACTTTCGGAAAAATAAAAAAGTATATCCATTACCTGAAATCGAATATAAGATCGGATATCTTAATCCGGATAAAGTAAAGTAATGAATATGATTTCTATGAATAAAAACAAAACATTTAAAAAGATGAAAACACACAGAAGAATAATGATTGCTGCCCTATGTGTTTTGGGCATGTATGGAAACGGAAACGCTCAAATTCGAAATGAAGAGGTTTATGAATTTCCCAACCTAAATGAACAGAATTACCGTTATCACATCAATATTCCCGATATTGATGGATATAAAACGCTTAAATGCGACTTTCACGTTCATACGGTTTTTTCCGATGGCAAAGTATGGCCCGACCAACGGGTGAACGAAGCGTGGAATGAAGGGTTGGATGTAATTGCCATTACCGATCACATCGAATATCGTCCTAATAAGGAAATTGTGAAGGGAGATTTCAATACGTCGTATGAAATTGCCAAAAAACGAGGCGATGCTATTGGGATGATGGTGATTAAGGGTGCTGAAATTACTCGCGAAAAACCATTGGGACATCTGAATGCCCTTTTTCTTCAGAATGCCAATAAACTCGATCTTCCCGATGCGCTTGATGCTATCGACGAAGCCGTAAAACAAGGGGCTTACATTTTGTGGAATCATCCGGGATGGCCTGACGATCTTAGCACCATCTATCCTATCCACAGGGAATTGATTGCTGCCAATAAGATTCATGGGGTGGAAGTATTCAATTCCTCGGAAGTATATCCAAAAGTGATTGATTGGTGCAACGAATTCGGACTCGCTCCTTTTGCCAATACGGATATCCATTATACCAGTGCCAATCTTTACCGGGGCAGGTTCGTGCGCCCAATGACCCTTGTCTTTGCCAAAGAATATACAGAAGAAGCAGTGAAAGAAGCGTTATTTGCCGGACGAACGGTGGCTTGCTACAACAATATTCTTTCCGGGAAAGAAGAGTTTCTTAAATCGCTCATTAAAGAATCCCTTTCTGTAAGGGTCATCAACGAAGGAAATGGAACCATCGAAATCACCAATCACAGTGATGTTACCTATCAAATCCGATATGGAAATCTGATGTATGCCGTTCCTTTGTATCCAAATCAAACAATGAGGGCAAACATACGTTCCGGCAGTGAGGTGACTTTTACGAATTGTGTTATCGGGAAAGATAAATATGTAGTGACCTCTCTTTGGTAAAAGCGGATTAAAACAAAATTCAATATAATATAATTAAGACATGACAACCAGAAGACAATTTTTGAAGACAGTCGGAGGCGTAACGCTTTTGACTATTGTTCCTCGTAATGTGCTGGGCAGGGGGATGATAGCTCCCAGTGACGAGTTGACGAAGGGAATAATCGGTGTCGGCGGCATGGGGCGGAATCACATTCCCTACGACGGCACGCGTGTAGTGGCCATGTGCGATGTGGACAAGAATCACTTGAAGGAAGCTGCCGCATTGGTCAAAGACAAAATAGCCCTTTATCACGATTTTCGCGATTTGATTTTGGACAAGAACGTGGATATCGTTCATATTGCCACGCCACCCCATTGGCATGGCATTATGGCAGTCGAAGCAGCCAATGCAGGGAAAGACATTTTCTGCGAAAAACCCATGACCCGTACTATTGGCGAAGGGAAACGCGTGATGGAAGCCGTGAACCGGCATGGCAATATTTTCCGGTTGAATACGTGGTTTCGTTTTAAAGATCAATTTTATGGTTTGGGAACTCCCGTAAAACCGTTAAAAAAACTGGTCGACAGCGGCATGCTCGGCTGGCCGTTGAAGGTTACCATCAGTAAACATACCGGTTTCGACTGGAAATTTTACTGGGTTGGCAAAACCCATTTGGAATCCCAACCTGTACCGGAGGAACTCGATTACGATATGTGGTTGGGCCCGGCACCTTATAAGCCGTACAATGCCCATCGTGTGCATCAGACTTTTCGCGGCTATTGGGATTACGATGCCGGAGGCCTTGGCGACATGGGGCAACATTACATCGATCCGGTTCAATACTTGTTGGGTAAGGACAATACCAGCCCCATAAAAGTAGAGGTAGATGCTCCACAGCAGCATCCCGACGCAGTGGGGACATGGCGTTCCATTACCTATACCTACGAAGACGGCTGCCAAATCGTACTTTGGGGCGGAGATTACGGAAATCCCGATACTCCGTATATTGCCGGACCCAAGGGAAACGTTTATAAAAATTTTGTTTGCGACATACCCGATTGGGAAAAGAAACTTGCCGAATATCCCGAGCCGGAACCGCAGAACGGCAATTTTATCGAATGCGTGCGTACCCGTCAAAAGTTTGCTTTGAACGAAGTAAACGGATATTATTCGGCCACCATCGTCAATATGGGAGGCATTGCTTTACGGTTGAACCGTACGTTGCATTACGATCCCGTTAAACAGGAATTCGTGAACGATCCGGAAGCAAACCGCTTGCTGAATCAGACCACTCGCTCACCCTGGAACATTTAACCCGTAAATTGATGAAAAGATGAAACAGATAAAAAAATACATAGCGTTTTTGGGTGTCTTTCTGCTCATGGTGAGCGGAGCAATGGCTCAGACACCACAACACAGAACCAACTCTACCATTGTTGCCGATGTATTGGCACAACTGCCGGCGCAGAACCAATCGCAGTATAACCAACTGATGAAGGATCTGGTTTCCACCGGAGAAGAAGGATTCATGAATTTGATCGGCAGACTTAATCCTCCGGGAAACGAAAGCAACGAAGCGCTGGATTATGCCATTAGCGGATGGATCCATTTTGTCGCCAACGACGATACCCAACGGGTAATTGCGGCAAGTGCGTGCGAAAAAGCGCTACAACAGCCTCTTGACGACGAGATAAAAGCCATGCTGATCCGTCAACTCGAACTTATAGGCGACGACAGCAATGTAGCTGTGCTTTCGGCATTTCTTACGAATGAGCGGTTGTCGGGACCTGCTTCTCAGGCATTGGCACATATCGGCACGCCCGCGGCCGCCGAAGCCCTCCTTTCGGCTCTTTCGGCAGCCGATACGGATCGGATGAAAACAACCCTTGTCAATGCGTTGGCACAAACCGATTATTCGCAAGCCGAACCCGTTATGCTGGAATTGTTGGGCAACAATCCTTCAGGGGATTTGGAAAAAGTACTTTACGATGCCCTCGGCAGAATAGGAACAAAAGCCTCTTTAAAACCGTTGAAAAGTGCTGCCGAACAAAGGCAATATGCTTACGGAAAGGCCGATCCCACGGCTGCATATTTGGCTTTGTTGAATCGGTTGGCCGAGAGCGATCCCGGTCTTGTGAAAAAAGAAGCCGAGAAATTCCTTTCTCGGGCAACAACGTTGCAAAGACAGGATCTAAAGGCTGCTGCCGCAGGATTGCTGCTTTCCCTTCCTACAACGGATAAGACCGGTTTATTGAAAAAGGCATTGAAGGACGGCAATATCGTCTATCTGACGCAAGTATTGAATTCCTACCCTTATCATAATGATGAAAAGGCAGTGAAGCTTATTTTGAAGACGCTGTCCCCGAAAGCGTCACCCGATGTACAAATTGCCATTCTTTATTGGATTGGGAATCAAAAAGTGACCCCCGCGGTTTCCCGTATTCCCGATTATCTGAATACATCGGACAAAGACGTGCAGAAAGCGGCTGTCTATGCCCTGTCGAAGATAGGGGGAGAACCGGCACTTCTTTCATTGGTCGGTTTGCTGAAAAGCAGCGACGAAAATGCCGTAATGTTGGCAAAAGAGGCTTTGGTAGGTTATGCAGGGGATATTTCTGCTGCGTTGTCATCGGTTTTTGACGATTGCGGCAAACAGGGAAAGATTGTTGTACTGCAACTGATAGCAAACCGACGGCTGCACGATCGGTACCGGTTGGTCTACAACCAACTGTTTACGGATGACGAGCCCGTAAAAACCGAAGCGGCGAAAACCCTTCGTTATGTGGTAACCGAAGAGAACCTTCCCGAACTATTCGAATTATTGGAACAAACCGACGACCGGTATCTCGCATCCATTCAACAAGCCGTGAATGCTGCTTTGTCGTTGCTTTCTCCGGAAGAACAAATGAAACAAGTGATGGAAAAAATGAATGCTTCCGATAAAAAATATGCATATTATGTTGCGTTGGCAAACAGCGGCACCCCACAGGCTTTGGATTTGATTATGAAAGCTTATCAAACCGAAACGGGGAAAAACAAACAGGCAGCTTTCGATGCGATCAAACAATGGAAATCGTTTGATGCCTTATATGCTTTGCAAGATATTGCCCGAAGCAGTAAAGATAAGGGAGAAATTACGCAAGCCGTGGATGCCATTATCGAAAAGGTGGCATCGTCCAACAAGACCGGTGCGGTAAAATATCTTTTTCTGCGCAATGCCATGGAGATGGCACAGACCGTAAAACAGAAAAACGACATCCTGCGCTTGCTCGGCACCACCGACATGTATCAGGCCATGTTGTTTGTCGCTCCTTATATGGATGATCCCGTGTTGAGCGAATCGGCAGCACAGGCAGCCATGAACATTGCCCTCAATAACCCGTCGTTTGCAGGTTCCGAAACAACTGCCATACTGAACAAAGTGAGCAAAACACTGAATAATCCCGATGCCGATTATCAGCGTCAATCCATTCGGAAATATTTGTCGGAAAATCCTACCACAGGCGGTTTCGTATCGCTTTTCAATGGCAAGGATCTCGAAGGGTGGAAAGGCCTGGTGGGCAATCCCATCACTCGTGCCAAGATGAGCGAGAAAGAATTGGCGGAAGCTCAAGTCAAAGCCGATCGCGAAGCCTTCAACGACTGGAAAGTGGTCGATGGAACCATCGTCTTCGACGGCAAGGGTTTCAACAACCTCTGTACCGTTAAGCAATATGGCGATTTCGAGCTCCTGGTCGATTGGAAACTTTTTCCCGGACCCGAACCCGATGCCGGCATTTACCTGCGGGGCACACCTCAGGTACAGATTTGGGATACGTCAAGGGTAGACGTAGGTGCACAGGTAGGTTCCGGTGGATTGTACAATAACCAAGTCAACCCGAGCAAACCGTTGAAGGTTGCCGACTTGAAAGTGGGCGAATGGAATACGTTTCGCATCCGCATGATTGGCGATCGGGTATCGGTTTGGTTAAACGGCGAATTGGTTACCGACAATGTTATATTGGAAAATTATTGGGATAGGAGTCTGCCTATTTTCCCGATCGAACAGATCGAGTTGCAGGCTCATGGCAGTAAAGTGGCCTACCGCGATATCTACATCAAGGAATTTGAGCGTCCCGAACCGTTTCGCTTGTCGGAAGAGGAGGAAAAGGAAGGATTCCGGGTTCTTTTTGACGGTACCAACATGCATGAATGGACGGGAAATACGAAAGATTATGTGTTGGAAGACGGCAATATCGTGATGCATCCGAGCAAAAGTTTTGGAGGAAACTTGTATACCAAAGACGAATTTGATAATTTTGTGCTTCGTTTCGAATTCATGCTTACTCCGGGAGCCAACAACGGGTTGGGTATCCGTACGCCGATGGAAGGTGATGCTGCTTACGTGGGAATGGAACTTCAGATACTCGACAACGAAGCGCCCATCTATAAAGACCTTCAGCCTTATCAGTATCACGGGTCGGTTTACGGAGTGATTCCGGCCAAGAGAGGATACCTGAAACCGACAGGCGAATGGAACTATCAGGAAGTGATTGCCGACGGCGACCACATCAAAGTGATTCTCAACGGCACCACCATACTTGATGGGAATATCCGCGAAGCAGCCAAAAACGGCACGATGGATCACAAAGATCACCCGGGATTGTTCAATAAAAAAGGGCATATCGGTTTTCTGGGACATGGATCGGAAGTAAAATTCAGAAATATTCGAATAAAAGAGTTGAAAAATTAAAAAATCACGAATGACAGAAAAAATGAATCAGTATTCTTACGGCAAGGCTCAACTATTTTGGTTGGTGACCTTGCGCGTAATTATCGGGTGGTATTTTCTTTATGAAGGGGTGGCAAAAGTGATGACTCCCGGCTGGACATCTTACGGCTATCTGATGGATTCTCAAGGGTGGTTTGCTTCACTATTCAAAGCACTTGCACAAAATCAGGCTCTTATGCCTGTTGTGGATGCTTTGAATATCTACGGATTAATCCTGATTGGATTGTCGTTGGTTTTGGGTTGTTTCGAGAAGATAGGATATATCGGTGCCCTTTTATTGCTGGCGCTTTACTATCTTTCACATCCTGCCCTCATCAATGCCGAATACATATTTCCTCCTGAAGGATCCTATTTGTGGGTAAACAAGAATATCATCATGATGGTGTCGATAGCCGTGCTTATGGTATTTCCCACAGCTAAGGAAATCGGTTTTGACCGAGCCATTTTTAAGCGCAGTAAAAAGTAAAGATTTATGGCAGAAGACAAAAAGAAAAGAAGCATTTCCAAAGGCAGACGAGATGCATTGAAGACGTTGGCTACCATTCCCGTTTTGGGAGCAATGGCCTACGGTGTATATAAAAAAGATAAAAACGAACGTTCGAAACGTCTGGCGGCCGATATGTTCCGTTTTGAGGAAAAACCGGTTCCGCCGCCTGTTATCGATGGGAAAAAGATACGGATAGGGATTATCGGCTATGGTATCAGGGGAACTCAGTTGATGCAAGCGCTGGGATTTGCCACTCCCCAACAAGTAGAAGACTTGAAAACGGCATCGAAAAACAATTCGAAAGACACCCGTTACAAGGACTTCATGGAGCAGGACGATTTAAACGTTGAGGTAACGGCCGTTTGCGATATTTTCGACAAGCATGCCGAAGAAGCAATAGCGGCAGGCTCCAATATTCATCGTGAAGGATTGAACGGGGAATATGGGCCAAAACCGAAGCGATACCGCCATTACAAAGAACTGCTTGCTGCCGATGACGTGGATGCGGTGATTATTGCCACTCCCGATCATTGGCACGGCACCATGACGATAGACGCCCTGAAGGCCGGGAAGCATGTCTATTGCGAAAAACCGATGACCTGGACGGTGCCCGAAACCTATATGGTGAGAGAAGCGGTAAGGGAGAGCAATCGCGTTTTTCAACTGGGACATCAGAACAGACAGATCGAAACCTACAATCGTGCAAGGGAAATAGCGGAAAGAGGACTGTTGGGGCCTATTACGTTGGTGGAAACCAGTACCAATCGAAACGATCCCAACGGTGCCTGGGTATATCCGATAGATCCGGAAGCCAATCCAAAAACGATCGATTGGAAGCAGTTTGAGGGGGATCCCGAACGTATCAAGGAGTACCTGGATTACATGACTTCAGCCGGACTTGCAAAGTATGTTGGTCCCGAATCCAGAGACAAATTCAGCCTGGAACGCTTTTTTCGCTGGCGCTGTTGGTGGGATTACAGTACGGGCTTGAGTGGCGATTTGTTGACTCACGAATACGATGCTGTCAATCAGATCCTTCAGCTGGGCATCCCCGATTCGGCAAGTTCCTCCGGAGGGATTTACTTTTTCAAGGACGGACGGACGGTTCCCGACGTATTGCATACGGTTTACGAATATAAAGATCGGAATCTTTCCATGCTTTATTCTGCCACGTTGGCCAGCGAATTCAGTCGTTCGCGCAAAATAATGGGGCACGACGCCACAATGGAGCTCGGGAGTACCCTTTCCGTTACCGTTGATCCCCGTTCGGAAAAGTATAAAGATCAGATCGAAAAAGGAGTGATCAAACCCGGTCAGCCTTTTTACACGTATATGCCGGGTCAAAAAGACGTGGATGCGATAACCTCTGCTACGCAACTTTATTTTGCACAACGGGGTCTGCTGTATTCGTACGTGAACGGAAAACGGTTCAACACCACTTTCTTGCATATGAAAGAGTGGTTGGATTGCATTCGTGCCGGAAGAAAACCTTCGTGCGGAATAGAAGAAGGGTTTCAGGAGGCCATGACGGCACACATGGGTACGCGTGCCTACCTCGAAGGGCGGACCATGTATTGGGACCGCGATAAGGAGCAGATCGTGAGAGGATAATCGATTGGGAAAATCAAGAAGAGAGATGCGTCATATTTGCGGCATCCCTCTTTTTTTATTTCTCTGTGCGTTTAGCTTCCTGCCAAATTGCTTCCATTTCTTCGAGTGTCATGTTTTTCAATGTTTTTCCCTGCTCTTTTGCTTTCTGTTCCATGTAGTTGAAACGATGGATGAATTTTTGGTTGGTGCGTTCCAGTGCATTGTCGGGATTTACCTTGTATAATCGGGCGGCGTTGATGATGCTGAAGAGCAGATCGCCAAACTCTCCTTCCATTTTGTCGGGATCCGATTGTGCGATTTCCGTTTTCAATTCGTCCCATTCCTCTTTCACTTTTTCCCATACATCCCGGCGCTTGTTCCAATCGAATCCCGCATTGCGGGCTTTGTCTTGTATTCGATAGGCTTTTACCATCGACGGCAGCGAATTGGGAACGCCTCCCAAGATGGTTGAGTTGCCTCCTTTCTCTTTGAGTTTGATTTGTTCCCACGATTTTTCCACTTTGCGTGCCGAATCGGCTTGTGTATCGCCAAAAACGTGTGGGTGGCGGAATATCAATTTGTCGCAGAGGGCGTTGCAGACATCGGCAATATCGAAAGCTTCCTTTTCTTCACCAATTTTGGCATAAAATACAACATGGAGCAGCAAATCGCCCAGCTCTTTTTTTATGGCTTCGTCGTCGTTATCGATGATGGCTTCGGCCAATTCATACGTCTCTTCTATGGTATTCGCTCTGAGGCTCTCGTTGGTCTGTTCGCGATCCCAGGGGCATTTCTCCCTCAATTCGTCCATCACATCCAATAGTCTACCAAAAGCTTCCAGTTTTTGTTCACGCGTATTCATTTCTTTGTTTTTTCCTTTCTTCGCAAAAAATTTGATTGTTTGTTATTCCTTATTTTGTTGTTTCTTATATCGATTCGATTGTTATGCCGGCTCGATGATTGTTTTCGATGGGCATATTTGTTTGATCGTTAAGCCGGTTCGATTGTTTTTTTATAGTTTTTTAATCCTGTCTGCAGAAATTCGATATATTTTTCCACATTTTCGTCGTAGGCATACGACGGTCCCACGGGTTTCCCTTCGTTGTCCAACGCTATGTAATACGGCTGCGCATTGGCTCCGAATTTATGGCGTTGCAGGTAGCTCCATTTGTCGCCAACGGTCTTTAGCCGGGTGATTCTCCCGTTTTCCTCCACTTCGATTACCTCAGGCAGTCGTGTTTTGTCGTCAACTACCAAAGTGATTAAAACGTATTCGTTGTCGATAATGTTTTTTACGCGGGGGTCGGTCCATACCGATGCTTCCATTTTGCGGCAATTCACGCATCCGTATCCCGAGAAATCGAGCAGTGCCGGCTTCCCTACTTGTTTTGCGTAGGCCATACCGCTTTCGTAATCGGTATATTTGGGGCGCACTTCGCCGTCGTATAAACTGAAATCCTGCGTATACATCGGCGGTGAGAAAGCGCTGATTGCTTTGAGCGGTGCACCCCACAGTCCGGGCACCAGATAGATGGCAAAGGCAAACGAAAAAATGGCCAAAAACAAGCGGGGAATCGAAACGTGTTCTACCTCGCTGTCGTGGGGAAATTTGAGTTTACCGAGTAGGTACATGCCAAGCAGTGCAAAGATTACGATCCAGAGCACAAGGAATACTTCCCTGTCGAGAATGCCCCATCCGTAGGCCAGATCGGCAACCGATAAAAACTTCAACGCAAAAGCCAGTTCCAAGAAACCGAGGACTATTTTTACGGCGTTCAGCCAGCCTCCCGATTTCGGCATGGTTTGCAGCCACGAGGGGAAAATGGCAAACAGAGCGAAGGGAATGGCCAGTGCAAGTGCAAAGCCGAACATGCCGATGGTGGGCGAGAGGATGTTTCCCCATGTGGCAGCCTCTACCAACAGTGTCCCGATGATGGGCCCGGTGCACGAAAACGATACCAGCACCAGCGTAAATGCCATGAAAAAGATGCTGAGTGTTCCTGAAGCCGATTCGGCTTTCGAATCCATTTTGTTGGTCCACGAAGCGGGCAGCACCAGGTCGAAGCCGCCAAAAAACGAAATGGCAAATAGTACCAGCAAGGCAAAAAAGATGAGATTGAAAACCGCACTCGTTGCCAAATTGTTCAACGCACTTGCGCCAAAAATGGCAGTGATCAGCAATCCCAAGGCCAGATAAATCGCAATGATGGCCACACCATAAACAATGGCCTGCGAGACGGCTTTCTTCCGGCTTGCCGCATTTCTTTTCAGGAAGAAGCTGACCGTCATCGGGATCATTGGCCAAACGCAGGGCGTAAGCAGTGCGATAATTCCACCGATGAATCCCGAAATAAAAATCCACCATAGCGACATTTCCGAAACATTTCCTTCCATCCCATAAGCTTTCAGCTCCTCGATTACCGGTGTCCAGAGCGGATTTTTGTCGATCTCGGCATGCCCTGTCGTTATAGGGGCAACGAGGGTGGCAACTCCGGCGGAATCCGTTGCCGGCATGGTATCTTCCGTGAGAGGGGGTTGAGGTATGGCGACCGGGGTTTTGTTGTCTGCCGACGATGCAACGGTTTCGGGGAGGTCGCCGGACGTAAAAGCAAAATCGACGGGCAAAGGCGGCGTACAGGTTTGTTCATTGCAAGCTTGTGCGCGCACGTCGCCTTCAAGCACAAATTCGGCTCTGTCGGTAATCTTGAAACGTTGCACAAATCGGACTGACCCGTCAAACGTGCCAATCTGCATTCCAAAGACGGGATCGAAAGCCACATGAGGCTTCGTGCCTTCGGCATGAAATTTTCCAATCGGTTCGGCACCTTTCAGCTTATCGATGGTCAACGTTGTGGGTGTGGGGCCTCCTTCCGGAATTTCCGTGTCGTACAAGTGCCATCCCGGTTCTATGGTTGCTTTTGCTATCAGGCTGATTTCTCCGTTGCCGTTGTCTTCGAGAGAAAATGTCCACGATACGGGATTTTGTGCTGTCGCATACGAAAGAAAAATAAACAGAGAAACGAGGGCGGTTGCTATCCTTTTCATTTTTGTGGTTTTACCGGGTTTCGGTTGCGAAAATAGTAAAAGTTGCGCAAGTGTACGCAGTTTTTGTCTATTTTCTCATGTTGTTTTCTGCTTGAGCGAAAATTCGCACTTCCTTTCCTGACTTTGATTTTTGTACGGGACCATCGTTTTGCCACGAAAAGTTGCGTTTTGGATCTCATTAAAAGGAGATGGTGTTAGATCAACGCGTTGTTTTTCGTAAAAAGAAAAAATTCTTTCGGTAAAATCGATAAGTTATCCTTATTTTTGCCCGCAGATTCCGATATGCAACATGGATAAAAAGAAAATACTGATTACCGGTGCCAGCGGATTTATTGGCAGCGCGGTCGTGGAAAAAGCCCTTGCATTGGGTTATGAAACATGGGCAGGCGTGCGTGCGAGCAGCAACAAAGACTATTTGCAAGACAAACGCATCCGCTTTATCGACTTGCCTTATTCCGACAAAGACAAGCTCATGGCGAAGTTGCAATCTTTTGCAGCCGAAAACGGACGATTCGATTACATTGTTCATACGGCAGGAATCACAAAAGCACTGCATAAATCCGATTTCGAACGCGTCAATTATGTGTATACGAAAAATTTTGTCGACGCACTGGTCGAAACCCAAAATGTACCCGAAAGCTTCGTCTTTATCAGCAGTTTAAGTGCGTATGGAGCCGGAGACGAAAAAGGATATACGCCTATTTCCGTACATCATACACCTTGTCCCAATACGGCATACGGACGGAGTAAATTGTTGGCGGAGAATCATATCAAAAGCATTCCCGATTTTCCTTATGTCATATTGCGTCCCACCGGTGTTTATGGTCCGCGCGACAAAGATTATCTCATCCTGATGCGTTCTATTAAAAAAGGTATTGCCGTGGGAGCCGGATTTAAAAAGCAGTTGTTGACGTTTATCTTTGTCGAAGATTTGGTGAAGGTCATTTTCAACTGTATCGAAAAAGGGATTCGAAGAAAAGAATATATTGTTGCCGATGGCGACCGGTATACCGATGACGAATTCAACAAGCTGGTGCAGGAGGCGCTGGGTAAAAAGCATGTTTTGCGCATTAAAATTCCGCTTTGGATAGTGAAACCGGCGGCATACATAAATGAAAAAATCGCGGCATGGGTTGGCAAACCGACAACGTTCAACACCGATAAGTATCCCATCATGAAACAGCGCAATTGGGTGTGCGACATCACTCCCCTGCAACATGATCTCGGATTTCGTCCGGACTACCGGTTGAAGGAAGGCATAGAAAAAACCGTTCGGTGGTACAAGGAAAACGGCTGGTTGTGAGTTGCCGGCATAAAAACGTAAAATTAAGAACAAATAACGCTCAGGCAAAAAGAACTACGGCATAATTTGCTATTTTTGCCTTTAATAAAAAGTATGGAATGAAAATTGCATTGATCGGCTACGGCAAAATGGGGCACGAAATAGAGAAAGTTGCCCGCGAAAGAGGTCATGAAATTGTTTGCATAATCGAGATAAACGAGGATGAGAAGTTCGATTCGCCCGAATTCAAAAGTGCCGATGTGGCCATTGAGTTCACCTCTCCTCACAGTGCGCTTCACAATTATCGGAAAGCTTTTGCTGCCGGCATTCCCGTGGTATCGGGAACAACCGGATGGCTGCAGCAGTTGGATGAGGTGAAACAGCTTTGCGAGAAAGAAGGACAAACGTTTTTCTATGCCTCGAATTTCAGCCTTGGCGTGAATATTTTCTTCGCCGTGAATCGCTACCTGGCAACCATCATGAACCGGTTTCCCGATTACGATGTGCGGATGGAGGAAACACACCACATTCACAAGTTGGATGCCCCAAGCGGCACGGCTATTTCGCTGGCAGAAGATATTCTTGCCCGTATCGACCGAAAAGACAGCTGGGCGCTCAATGAAGCGCATTTGCCCAATGAATTGGAAATAAAAGCATTTCGCGAAGACGAGGTGCCCGGCATCCATACCGTCATTTACGAGTCGGAAGCCGATATGATCCGCATCACGCACGATGCCAAAAGTCGCAAAGGTTTTGCGCTGGGCGCTGTGCTGGCGGCTGAGTTCACACAAGGAAAAAAAGGTTTTCTGACGATGGATGACCTCTTGAAGTTTTAAATAAAAAGAGTTTTTACACCTACAAATAATTATGACACTGAAAGAACGAATTTCCAAGGCTACTCGCGGACAATGGATAGGGTTTGCCGTTTTATCTGTTCTTTGGATACTTTTTTCGATATGGTACGGTAGCGCTTGGCTGTTGCTCGTGCTTCTTCTTTTTTTCGATATTTACATCACCAAGTTCGTCCCGTGGACATTTTGGAAAAAATCGAAGAATGCCACTTTCCGCAAAGTGATGGAGTGGGTCGATGCCATTATTTTTGCCCTCATTGCCGTATATTTTATCAACACGTTTTTCTTCCAGAATTATCAAATCCCTTCTTCTTCGCTCGAAAAAACACTGCTGGTAGGCGATTTTCTTGCCGTCAGCAAAGTCAGTTACGGTCCGCGTGCGCCCATGACGCCCTTGTCGTTTCCTTTGGCGCAACACACCATGCCTGTGGTAGGCGGGAAGTCGTATATCGAAAAACCGCAATGGAAATACCGGCGGTTGAAAGGTTTGCGACAGGTACGGCGGGACGATATCGTGGTTTTCAATTTTCCTGCCGGCGATACGGTAGCACTAAATATGCAGGGGGTCGATTTTTATACCCTTGCCAAATACAATCCCAACGGAAGTGCCGGCATCAGGGCAGATAAACGAACGTATGGCGAAGTAATTTGGCGGCCGGTAGACCGTCGCGAAAATTATGTGAAGCGGTGTATCGGGTTGCCGGGGGAGACCATCCGGATGAAAGACGACACGGTATATATCGACGGGAAAATCGTTCCCCATGCCAAAACGGCTCAACACAATTATTATATTCAGACAGACGGCACCGTTATTGCTTCTTCCGTGTTCGATGAATTGGGTGTCAGTAAAAGCGATTACATGGGTGTGGACAATTATGGACAGCCTATCCCGATATATCAGGATCTGACGAATGTCGACAGCCTGAGTGCCGTTCAGTTGGGATTGAAGCAGCACAACGGCTCTTTCGGCAAATTATATGGTCCGCTGCCGATGACCGACGAGATGGTCGAGAAAATGAAAGCGAAACCCTTCGTATTGACGATAATAAAAGAAAAGGAACAACCCGGAGCGGGTTACTATTATCCGTTGGATTATGAAACCGGCTGGACGCGCGATACGTATGGCCCGCTTTGGATACCGAAAAAAGGCGCAACAATTACTTTTGACGACGATGTCGATTTCAAGGTAGCTGCTTATGAACGTTGCATAAAAAATTATGAGGGCAACGACTTCGCATACCGCAACGGGAAAGTGTATATCAACGGGCAACAAGCCGATTCGTACACTTTTGCAATGGATTATTATTTTATGATGGGCGACAACCGTCACAATTCGGCCGATTCGCGCGTGTGGGGTTTCGTGCCGGAGGATCATATCGTTGGTCAACCGATTTTGATTTGGCTTTCGCTCGACAAGGATAAAGCATGGTTTCACGGCAAAATCCGCTGGAAACGGTTGTTTAGGAGTGCAAAGAGGTAATGGCTTCCGTTCTTTTATCGTCGTTTTATTTGGCTCCCATTCAATATTACAGCAAGCTGTTTCGTTCCGAAAGAGCGTATATCGAAATTCACGATACCTATCAGAAACAATCGTATCGCAATCGGTGTCTTATTGCAGGAGCCAACGGTATTCTTCCATTGAGTATTCCTGTCGAAAAACCGGAAGCCGGGAAGGATAAAATGAAAGATGTCCGCATTTCCGATCATGGAAATTGGAGACATTTGCATTGGAATGCGCTGGTTTCGGCATACAATTCTTCTCCCTTTTTCGAATATTACGGCGATGATTTCCGCCGGTTTTACGAGAAAAAATATACCTTTTTGCTTGATTTCAACGAAGAACTTCGGGCGTTGATTTGTCGGTTGCTCGATATACGGCCTCGCGTCGGTTATACCGATCGTTTTATCGAAACGCCTCCCAACGGATGGATGGATTTCAGAGAATCCATCCATCCCAAACCGAGCCGACAGAAACCCGATCCCGACTTCGAAGCACTTCCTTATTATCAGGTATTTGCTGAAAAACACGGGTTTCTGGAGAATTTGAGCATCGTAGACCTTTTGTTTAACATGGGAAACGAATCGCGTTTGTATTTATAAGTACTTTTTAACCAAAAATCCCTATCTTTGCATCTTATAAAAAAGAATTATGGATAAAAAAGTGCGCGTTCGTTTTGCTCCCAGTCCTACGGGGCCGCTTCATATCGGCGGTGTTCGCACGGCATTGTACAATTATTTGTTTGCCAAGCAGCATCAAGGCGATTTTATTCTCCGTATCGAAGATACCGACTCGCAACGGTTTGTGCCGGGAGCAGAAGAATACATTCAGGAAACCTTCGATTGGTTGGGGCTGGAATTTGACGAAAGTCCAAAAAAAGGTGGACAATACGGCCCTTATCGTCAATCGGAGCGAAAAGACATTTACCGGCAGTATGTTCGTCAACTCTTGGATAAAGGGGCGGCTTACATCGCTTTCGATACGCCCGAAGAGCTGGCTGCCAAACGCAAGGAAATACCCAATTTTCAGTACGACGCTTCTACGCGGATGCAGATGCGCAATTCGCTTTCTCTCTCGAAAGATGAGACGCAAGCACTCCTCCGCAGCCATTCACAATATGTGGTTCGTATCAAGATAGAACCCGGAATCGATATTACGGTAGACGATCTCATTCGTGGGGAGGTAACCATCAATTCCTCGGTGTTGGACGATAAAGTGATTTACAAATCGGCCGATGCATTGCCCACCTACCATTTGGCAAATGTGGTAGACGATCATCTCATGCGGATTACCCATGTGATTCGGGGCGAAGAATGGCTGCCCTCGGCGCCGTTGCATGTGTGGCTATACAAAAGTTTCGGTTGGGAAGATTCCATGCCGCAGTTTGCCCATCTTCCCTTGTTGCTCAAACCCGAGGGGAGCGGCAAATTAAGCAAGCGCGACGGCGACAGGTTGGGATTTCCCGTTTTTCCGCTGCAATGGAAAGACCCGAGAACCGGCGAAATTTTTTCGGGCTACCGCGAAAGTGGTTATCTGCCCGAAGCGGTAATTAATTTTTTGGCTCTGTTGGGGTGGAACCCCGGAACGGAACAAGAGATTTTTTCGACGGATGAGCTTATCGACGCCTTTTCGTTTGAACGATGCAGCAAAAGCGGTGCGCGTTTCGATTACGAAAAAGCCCGCTGGTTTAATCATAAATATATTCTTGCCACGCCGGCCGAGGAGCTTACGGATATGTTTATGCCGGTGTTGGAAGAAAAAAACATTTCTGCCTCGCGCGATTATGTGACGAAAGTGGTGGAATTGGTGAAAGATCGGGTGAATTTTGTAAAAGAATTGTGGGATCAATCGTCCTATTTTTTTGTAGCTCCAACAACTTATGACGAAAAGACGGTAAGAAAACGCTGGAAAGCCGAAACACCCGATCAGATGCGCGAACTGATCGATATATTGGAGAATATGGATGATTTTTCTGCCGAGAACCAGGAAAAAGTCATCATGAAGTGGATTAAGGACAATGCATATCATCTCGGCAATGTGATGAATGCTTTTCGCCTGGCATTGGTTGGTGAAGGAAAAGGTCCCCATATTTTCGATATCACCGTTTTGCTGGGTAAAGAAGAAACCGTTTCCCGTTTAAAAAAAGCCGTCGAAACCATTCCTGCGCCCAATGTATAACTTCATAATTCGTTTATACGCTTGTTTTGTTCGCTTGGTTTCGCCTTTTCACAAAAAGGCAAAACAAATGGTCTGCGGTCAAAAAAACACGTATCGGATCCTTGGCGAGAAGATAGACCCGCATGCGAAACACATTTGGGTTCATTGTGCTTCGCTGGGCGAGTTTGAACAGGCACGGCCGATGATTGAAACGCTGAAAAAAGAACATCCCGAATACCGGATAGTGCTGACCTTTTTTTCTCCTTCCGGCTATGAAGTGCGAAAAGAATATTCGTATGCCGACGTTGTCTGTTATCTGCCTTTCGATACGCCCAAGAAGGTGACCGCATTTCTCGATTTGGTCAAACCGACGCTTGCCATTTTCGTCAAATACGAATTTTGGTATAATTACATCCATGAAGCTTATCTCAGGGGGATTCCGGTTTATCTGATTTCGGCCATCTTTCGGGATAATCAATTGTTTTTTAAGAAAAAGGCCGGGCGTTACGGGAAGATTTTGCATTTTTACCGCGAGATATTTGTTCAGGACGAGCATTCAAAAGAATTGTTGAACCGGCACGGCATTACTCGTGTGACGGTTACGGGAGATACCCGTTTCGATCGGGTAATCGAGATTCGACGTCAAGCAAAGGAATTGCCACTTGTGCATGCTTTTACGGCCGATAGGGAAAGCGATGGCGGAATGGTTTTGGTTGCAGGAAGCTCATGGCCTCCAGACGAAGATATTTTTATCGATTATTTCAATACCCGGCCACGTTTAAAGTTGATTATCGCCCCGCATGAAATACACGAATCGCATCTCGAGGAAATAGAAAAAAAGCTGAAACGCCCTTATATACGCTATTCTGCCGCCACGGAAGAAAATATTCGCGATAGGGATTGCCTGATTGTCGATTGTTTCGGATTACTCTCATCCATTTACCGTTATGGGGATATTGCTTATATTGGCGGAGGATTTGGCGTGGGAATTCACAACCTGCCCGAAGCGGCGGTTTATGGCATTCCGGTAATTTTTGGTCCCAATTACCGGAAGTTTCGCGAAGCACACGACCTTATTGAAAAGGGAGGGGGATTTGTTGTTCATGATAAGAAGGAATTCAACGAACTGATGGATAGGTTTGCAGAACGGCCGGAAGCGCTTTCAACTGCAGGAGAAAATGCCGAAGATTACATTTTGAGCAATGCCGGAGCCACGCGCCAAATCATGGAAAAGATTGCAGCCGATTTATAATCCTTCCATCGAAGGAGCATTTTTGTTTTAAGTTTGATGTTTTTCAAACAATCGTGCTTTTCCGTTGTTTACAATAAATAAAGATTTGTAATTTGTAATGGGAAACGTTAAGACTTCGTCTCGTAAAAAAATAAGGATCAGGACACGGGTTTTTGTTCCGATGATCTTTATGATTGCCATTTTGTTGATCACGTATTTTTTCCCTCGACAGGGAAAATTTCAATATTCGTTTAGTGAAGGTCGACCGTGGCGGTATGGGTTGCTTACGGCTCCATTCGATTTTCCTGTTTACAAACCGGCCGAGCAGTTGAAAAGAGAGCAGGATAGCATTTTGGTTTATTTCGAGCCGTATTATTTGATTGACAATCAAGTCATGGAAAATGCCATTTCCCGGTTCGACACCGATGTAAACACCAAACCCAATCTCAAAAATTTGGAACCGGCTTATATTCGTTATATCCGGAATAAATTAAAGGAAGTTTACACTCAAGGCATCATGAGTGTGGAAGATTACGAACGGATAGCTTCTTCTGCCACCCGATCGTTTAGGCTTAAAGAAGGGAATGTGGCAAATTCGCGAAATATCGAAAGTGTTTATACGATCCGTTCGGCATACGAAAAAATCTTGAATGACAGGCCGAAAAATTTGGACGAAAATAAGTTGAAATCGGCCGATATCCATAATTACCTCAAAGAAAACATCATTTACGATGCTTCCACCTCGGAAAAGGCCAAACGAGAATTTATTCAACAAGTGTCGCCTACCATCGGTATGATACAAGCGGGTCAACGAATAATTGATCAGGGCGAAATCGTGGATGAGCAAACATATATAGTTTTGAGCTCTCTCAAACGGGTAATCGAGGAGCGCAGTGGTGGTGTGGGGAGCGATAGTTGGCGACTGGTGGGCGAGTTTTTGCTGGTATTGATTCTGATGGGATCGTTTTATCTTTATTTGCTGTTTTTTAGGCCTCGCGAGTTTCGGAATCGGAAAAATGTAACCTTTATGTTGTTGATCATCACGTTTTTCGTGATATTAACCGCCATAACCGTTAAATACAACCTGTTTAATGTCTATATCATTCCATATGCCATTGTCACTATTTTGATCCGTACTTTTATCGATTCTCGGACGGCACTGTTTGCCAGCATCGTGACCATTCTTCTCAGTTCGTTGATGGTTCCTTATCCGTTCGAGTTTATCGTGATTCAGATAACGGTGGCTATGGTTTCCATTTTTGTGCTGAAAGAATTGTCCGAACGTTCGCAGCTGATTCAGAGTTCGTTTTTTATTCTCATAACCTATATTCTTGTGTATCTTGGATTGACGCTGTATGCCGAAGGCGATATTAAGCAAGTGAATGGCATGGTATTGGTTTATTTCCTTATCAACTTCATTTTCATCATGTTTTCTTATTTGTTGGTTTATATTTTCGAAAAGTCGTTTGGTTTTATTTCGGGTGTGAGCATGGTGGAACTGGCCAATATCAACAAACCTTTGTTGAAAGAGCTCTCGGAAAAAGCACCGGGCACCTTTCAGCATTCTATGCAGGTTTCCAATTTGGCTACCGCGGCAGCCTCGAAGATTGGCGCCAATGCATCGCTTGTGCGTACCGGAGCATTGTATCACGATATAGGGAAAATGGTTAACCCGGCATTTTTTACCGAAAATCAGGGGTCGGGAATAAATCCACATGCCGGATTGCCTTTTGAAGAAAGTGCGCGCATCATCATCAATCATGTGAAAGATGGGGTGAAGATTGCCAAACAAAACGGTTTGCCTCAGCAGATTGTCGATTTCATCGAAACCCACCACGGTACAAGTGTGCCGAAGTATTTCTATATCCAGTGGAAAAATGTCAATCCCGGGAAGGGAATCGATGAAGAGGTATTTAGGTATCCCGGTCCAAATCCTTTTTCAAAGGAAACGGCTATCGTAATGATGGCAGATGCAGTGGAAGCGTCCTCGCGCAGTTTGGCCGAGTATAGCGAGGAATCGTTTCGGGATTTGGTCAATAAGATAATCGATGATCAGGTAAATGAGGGATATTTCAAAAAAGCGCCGATCACTTTCAGGGATATCGAAACAGTGAAAGAGGTGTTCGTGGATAAGCTGAAAACCATTTATCATACGCGCATTGCCTATCCTGAGCTCAAGGCAGGGGGATGAACTTGAATGCTGCGCCTTTTCTTATTCCCATTCGATTGTGGCGGGCGGTTTGGATGAGATATCGTAAACTACGCGGTTCACGCCTTTTACTTTACGGATGATTTCGTTCGACACTTTTGCCAAAAATTCATACGGAAGGCGTGCCCAATCGGCTGTCATGGCATCGATGGAAGTCACGGCACGCAGAGCGATGGTGTTTTCGTATGTACGTTTTCCACCCATTGTGCCGACCGATTGTACCGGCAGCAAAATGGCACCTGCCTGCCAAACCTTATCGTATAGATTGGCAGCGCGAAGAGCGGAAATGAAGATATCGTCGGCATCTTGTACGATGCGTACTTTTTCGGGAGTGATTTCGCCAAGGATACGGATTCCAAGACCGGGACCCGGAAACGGATGGCGAAAGATGATTTGGGGTTTCATGCCCAGTGCCAATCCAATGCGTCGCACTTCGTCTTTAAACAGGAGTCGGAGCGGTTCACAAAGTTTGAGGTTCATTTTTTCGGGGAGTCCACCCACGTTATGGTGGCTTTTTATGGTTGTTCCCGTGATGGATAACGATTCGATGATATCGGGATAAATGGTTCCCTGAGCCAGCCATTTGATGTCTTTCAGTTTGTGTGCTTCCTCTTCAAAAACATCGATAAAGCCTTTTCCGATAATTTTCCGTTTCTTTTCGGGATCGGTAACTCCTTTCAATGCTTTGTAGAAACGTTCTTTGGCATCCACGCCGATCACGTTCAATCCCATGTCTCGGTAATCGGCCAGTACTTTTTCGAATTCGTTTTTTCGCAACAGTCCGTGATCCACAAAAACACATGTCAGGTTGTTGCCGATGGCTTTGTTCAGCAGCACTGCCGTTACCGATGAATCCACGCCTCCGGAAAGTGCCAAAATAACCTTATCGTCGCCTAATTGTTCTTTCAGTTGTTTTATGGTGCTCTCGATAAACGATTCCGGTGTCCAGTTTTTTTGGCATTCGCAGATGGTGAGGAAATTGTCCAGTATTTGCGTACCCTGTTCCGTGTGCGGTGATTCGGGATGAAACTGTACTCCCCATGTGGGTTCGTCGTCTACTTTATATGCGGCAATCTCTACTTCTTCTGTTGAGGCAATCATTCGGAAATTTTCGGGCAAACGGATGATGGTATCGCTGAGCGACAACCACACCTGTGAATCTTGCGGCAAATTACCGAGCAACGCGTCGGAATGGTCCGATACCCGTAATCGTGCATGACCGTATTTACGGCTGCTGCTTTGGCTTATCTCTCCTCCCGATGATTGGGCTATGAGTTGGGCACCATAACAAATGCCCATCACAGGATAATGTGAACGAATGGCGCTTAGGTCGGTTTTAAAAGCATTGGGTTCGTTTACCGAAAGGGGACTTCCGGATAGGATTACCCCCTTCACGGTTTTATCGTCGTGAGGGAACTTATTGTAAGGTACTATTTCGCAATAGGTGTTCAGTTCCCTTATTTTTCTGCCGATAAGTTGGGTTGTTGGTGAGCCGAAATCGAGAATGATTATTTTTTCGTTCATATAATCGGATGATTTTTTTAGAGGTGCAAAGTTACAAGATAATTTTTTAAATCGATTACACGATTAGGATAAACTTTTATCCGTCTTTATAATGCTTCCGATTGGTATTTTTTATGCTGTCGTTCCGCTTTGTCGATGGGTAACGGTATGTCTATTGCTTCATGCCAATCGATTCCATATTTAGGCATGGCTTCTAAAAAGGGATCCGGATCGAATTGCTCAACATTATATACTCCCGGTTTTTTCCATAAATCTTTCATATACATGAGTGCTCCTACCATTGCCGGCACTCCGGTAGAATAGGCAACGGCTTGCGTTGTTGTTTCTTTATATGCTTTTTCGTGATCCAAATTGCTCCAAATATAATAAGTTCGCTCTTTCCCTTGATAAATACCTTTGAGTTGCACTCCAATAGATACTTTTCCTTTATACTTTTCTCCTAAAGTAGCCGGGTCGGGGAGAATGGTTTTTACAAATTGCAACGGCACTATCTCCATTCCTTGATAATTGATGGGTTTGATAGAGGTAAGCCCCAATCCTTTTAAAACCTCCAAAACAGTAAGATAACGTTCGGAAAACGTCATCCAAAAACGAGCTTGCTTGATGGTTGGATAGTGTTTTACCAACGATTCCAACTCTTCGTGGAAAAGCAGATAGCTTTCTCTTTCTCCAATTTCGGGATAGGCTATTGTTCGGTGTATTTCGAGAGGTTTGGTTTCAATCCATTTTCCATCCTTGTAGTAAATTCCATTTGCGGAAACCTCACGAATATTGATCTCTGCATTGAAATTGGTGGCAAAATACTTGCCGTGGTCGCCGGCATTGCAATCCACAATATCCAGGTAATGTATTTCGTCGAAATAATGCTTGGCAGCATAAGCCGTGAACACGCCGGTTACTCCGGGATCAAAACCACAACCGAGTATTCCCGTTATCCCCGCATCTTTAAATTTGTCGAAATATGACCATTGTTCGATATAATAGAGATGAGGGTTGTCAGGCGATTCATAACTGGCTGTATCTAAATAGGAAACACCTGTTTGCACACATGCCTCCATGATAGCCAAATTCTGGTAAGGCAGAGCAAGATTCAACACCATGTCGGGCTTGAAGTCGTTGATGAGCGACACCAGCTCGTCCACCTTCATTGCATCTATTTGAGCAGTATGAAAATTGCCCTTGTTTATTTTTTGTACAATAGTATCGCATTTTTCTTTTGTTCTGCTGGCTATCAATACCTCTTCAAACACTTCCGGCACTTTTACCAGCTGATATGCAGTTGCAGTGGCAACCCCTCCTGCACCGATAATCATTACTTTCCCCATAGTTCTAATTTTTTTATGTTTATGAAATGAATAAAAAACACTTACCTCTTCTCTTCGATTTTCAGTTTTTAAAAAAACTTGAGTTGGGATAAGAGAAAAAACAGAAAATGATTTATGCTATAAGGAATTTGTTTTATGGCTGATAAACAAACGAATAACAAAATATACCTTATAATTAAAACAAAGATATAAAAATTCTTTACATTTTGGATATTTTTGATACAGTGTAGATTCGCACTTCTAAGTTGAACTTACGCAAAGCATGAAATGAAAAGCAAAAACGGCTTTTCATGCAAATTAATTCGTCAAATTTGATTAAGTTTGTATTCAGATAAATAGAAAATCCACATGAAATCGGCTATTTCCAAATCAGTTGTTAAGGCTCACGACATCAGACAGTTTCAGTTTCGTGATACCCCGTTCGTCAAATTGATGAACAAGCGCATCTATAATATTCTCATGATAGCTTCGCGCTACGATATGTTTATTTTGCAAGACGATGGTCGTGTAGAGGAACAGATTTTCAATGAGTATGCATCGCTCAACCTTCGTTATCCGCCGCTTTTCACTCAGGTAAGTACCGGGAAGGAAGCCATGAACGAGCTGAAAACCAATCGTTATGAATTGGTTATTTGCATGCCGAACATGGACAACAGCGAGGTGTTTGAGGTGGCAAAAAACATTAAGGCCAAGCATCCTCATATTCCCATTGTGGTTTTGACCCCTTTTTCCCAAAGGGTTACCAAAACCTTGGAAAAAGAAGATTTGAGCGGAATCGATTATGTTTTTAGTTGGTTGGGCAATCCCGATTTGCTGCTGGCCATCATCAAACTCATCGAAGATCGCATGAATGTGGAACATGATGTAAAAACTGTTGGGGTGCAGACCATCATGTTGGTAGAGAACTCCGTTCGGTTTTACTCGTCGGTGTTGTCGCTTTTATATAAGTTTGTATTGTATGAATCGAAAGAATTTTCGAAAGAAGCACTCAACGAACACCAGCGCATGCTGCGGATGAGAGGCAGGCCCAAGATACTTTTGGCACGAGATTATGAGGAAGCAATGGATCTTTACCAAAAGTACGGAGACAATATGCTTGGGGTTATTTCCGACATGAGTTTCAATCGGGATGGGGTAAAAGATAAACTGGCAGGAAAAAAACTGGGCGAATGGATTCGTAGCCAAGACAAGTGCATTCCCATTATTTATGCTTCGTCTGAAAGTGAAAATAAAAAATATGCTGCCGAAATCAATGCATCGTTTATCGATAAAAATTCCAAAACATTTCCTCAGGATCTTCGCAAAGTGATGAAAGAAAATTTTGGTTTTGGTGATTTTGTTATTGTCAATCCTCATACGAAAGAAGAGATTTTTCGAATAAAAAATCTGAAGGAATTGCAGAATACTATCCGTAAAATACCGGACGATTCGCTGTATTACCATCTTTCACACAATCATTTTTCTCGTTTTTTCTATTCGCGTGCCATGTTTCCTGTTGCAGAAATGCTGAAAAGGATAGATGTTTCGGAGTATGAGAGTATGGAAGAGGCACGTGAATTGATATATGATGCCATTGTTCAATATCGGCGCATGAAAAATACGGGTGTGGTGGCGATTTTCGAAAGAGATCGCTTCGATCAGTTTTCCAATTTTGCCCGTATCGGAGAAGGTTCGTTGGGTGGCAAGGGGCGTGGACTGGCGTTTATGGGGAGTATGGTAAAAATGCACCTGGAATTTAATGCCTATGAAAATTTTCCGGTTCTTATTCCGCGCACGGTGGTGCTTTGTACCGATATTTTTGATGAGTTCATGGAAACCAACCAATTATATCCTGCGGCAATGTCGGATTTGCCCGATGAGGAGATTCTGAAACTTTTTCTGGCTGCACAATTGCCGGAAGGGTTGGCCAATGATTTTTTGGTGTTTCTTGATGCGATTAATGGCCCCATAGCCATTCGTTCTTCCAGTCTTCTCGAAGATTCCTGTTATCAGCCTTTTGCGGGAATTTATTCCACTTATATGATTCCTTTCACGGAAGATAAGCGTGAAATGGTGCGGATGATCAGCGACGGTATCAAAGCCGTTTATGCTTCGGTTTTTTACAAAGATAGCAAAGCTTATATGGCGGCTACCCGAAACTTTATCGATCAGGAGAAAATGGCGATTTTGTTGCAGGAAGCCGTAGGTTCTCAGTATGGTTCGCGTTTTTATCCGACAATTTCGGGTGTGGCGCGCTCAATCAATTATTATCCCATCGGGAACGAAAAGCCGGAAGATGGAATAGTGAACATGGGGTTGGGGTTGGGAAAATACATCGTGGACGGCAATATGGGATTGCGCTTCTCTCCTTTGCATGCTTCCAATATTTTTCAGCTGAGTACATTGGAAATGGCTTTGAAAGAGACACAAAAACGTTTTTATGCGCTCGATATGAATACTATAATCGACGAATTTCCTATTGACGATAGTTTTAATCTTTTGCAATTAGGATTAAAAGAAGCAGAGAATGATGGGGCATTGCGATATATTTCATCGACTTACGATCCGTTGGATCAAGTTATTCGTGAGGGGTATTATCCCGGAGGGCGCAAGATCATTTCTTTTGCCCATATTTTGCAGCACAATATGTTTCCGCTGGCCAAGATTTTGGATAAAGTTTTGAAGGTAGGGCAACGGGAGATGGGGCGTTCGGTGGAGATTGAGTTTGCGGTAAATGTTAAGGATCAAAACAAGGGAGCATTTTATTTGTTGCAAATTCGTCCTATCGTTGAAGGCAGGGAAGTGGTTTCGGAAGACTTGTCCAAAATCGAAAAAACAAAAACCGTTCTGTATTCTGAAAGTGCTTTGGGCAACGGTATTTCGAATGATGTTTACGATGTGGTTTATGTCAAGACGAAATCGTATGATGCAGCCAATAATCCGCAGATTGCCCGCGAGATAGAAAAGCTGAACAAAACCTTTGTCGAGAACGACCGAAATTATATTCTCATTGGTCCCGGCCGGTGGGGATCATCTGATCCCTGGTTGGGTATCCCGGTAAAATGGACCCACATCAGCCGGGCACGACTTATTGCAGAGTCCGGATTGGAGAATTATCGGGTAGAGCCAAGTCAGGGTGCGCATTTTTTTCAGAATTTGACTTCTTTGGGCGTGGGATATTTTACCATTAATCCTTTTTTGGAAAATGGAGGATTTTTTGATGAGGCATTTTTGGATGCGCAGCCGGCTGCACACGAAACCGATTTCATTCGTCATGTGCATTTTGATACACCCTTAACCATAAAAATAAACGGCAGAAAGAAAACAGGGGTAGTCATGAAACCGGGAAAATAACTTTCCTCCTTCTGACCTTAGATCTTGGTAAATAAATATTTACATGCGAAAAACATGCGGCTTGCGACTGTTTAAGGAAGCCGTGAATGCGTTAAGTATAGTTAAAGTATACGCTTTTGTGCAGCGTTTTGCTTCTTTACCCATCTATTCTTATGTGTATACGAGATCTCAACTACACGAATTACACTATTTTTTAACTATTAAGAAAAAAAGTTATTATGAAAAGATTTTCCGTTTATGCATTAAGTGTATTAAGCCTGATGTTATCAGGAGTATTTTTTGTTGCTTGTGACGATGATGATGATAGCAATGGCAAATTGACTTTTGACAAGAATGGCGTTGAAGTGTTTGTCGGTGAGGAAACTGTTGTTAAGGTAAGAGGTGGAGTGGCTCCTTATGAAGCGACACCTGCCGATAAGACGATTGCCGAGGCAACAGTGGACGGCGGCGATATCACGATCAAGGGACTGAAAGAAGGCACGACTACCGTAAAAGTAACGGATAAGAACGGTCTTGAGGCTACCATAGCCGTTAAGGTGAAAGAAGATCCCTATGAGGATGAAAAAGGAGATGCTACCGTGCGGATCAAATGGGATACGTACGAGAAGATAGAAGGCAGGGATGAAGGAATCTTTTTGTTGACCAAAGCAGAAGACAAAACGGTTACTTTTTCCTGGACAAACGAAGAGGAAGATGAGTCTCTGGTGTTGACATTTAAGGATACCGAAGATAAAATCGGCGCCGAGGGTAATGAAGAAGAAAGCGCTTCCGGAAAAGAGGAAGATGCAACTCCTGTAGGTAAACTGACGGTAACCGTTGACGGAGAAAGTACCGATTACGATGTAACTTCATGGAGGCTTGTGCAAGCCAAACCGGCCGACGATGAAGAAGGAACTCCGATTACTTACTGGATTGCCTTTACGGCAGACGATAAATCGGGACTTGCTGTTGCTCCGCTGACAGTAGAGACGGAGTAAGCAAAAGTTCGATTTTTTTCTTTACCGGTATTTTCTTTCATGGTATACATTGAAAGAAGATACCGGCTTTTTGGTTCTTTCCGGCGATCCCGGCCCATTGTTCTATTTCCTTGTTCCTTTTGCATCTGTTCATTGTTCTATTCCCTTTTCAATCAAAACAAAAAGTAGCTGAAATTGTTAAAAGAATAGTCGATTCAATTATTCGCAAACAACGCACCTATGAACAAAATTTACCTTACATTGCTCCTTCTGGCCTGTGCTGCAGGAGTTTTTCCCCAGAATAACCTACCGATGAATAAAGACCATTATGAAGACGAATGGATAAAAGTGGTCGAATTCGAAAAAAAATCGCTACCCCGATCGGCTTCGGAAGTTGTAGACAATATTTTACGCAAGGCAATTGCCGAAAAAAATAGTCCGCAGGTGATCAAAGCCCTCATTCATCAAGGAAAGTATGTGTTGGCTACGGATGCCGAAAACGATACGATTGTATTTGTGAAGTTGAACGAGATGCTGTCGAGGAGTACGGACGACGTGGAAAAGTCGGTTTTGCATTCCCTCCTGGGTGAGCTTTATTTGCAGTATTATCGCAAATATCGGCATGAGATTGATCGCCGGACCGCTTTAACCGGATACGTACCTTCGGACATGAAAGAGTGGACAAGCAATATTTTTTTCGATAAGGTTGTCGAGCATCTGAATGCTTCCCTCGCACCTCGTTCCGAATTGGAAAAAACGAAAGTGGAAACGTACGCAGCCGTAGTGGAGTTGGGAAAGGATTCCCGTCGGTTTTTCCCTTCGATGTACGATTTTTTGGCATGCCGGGCAATCGATTTTTTCCGGCAGTTGACCGGCAATGAAGATTTAAGCATAACACTGGCGAAGAAAAATATTCGGCAGGAATCGTTGTTTGCACCTGCCGAGGTGTACATAACGTTGGTATTCGATCCTTTGCCAAGCGAATATCCTATGTGGACGTTCGAAACGTATCGCAAGCTGTTGCTATCGTTGCTGGAGCGGAGGATGGACGAATCTGTACTGCTTGTCGAGTTGAGTAAGCTGGAGTATTTGCGAAATTTGCCGTCGGCCTTTGATAAATATGCGTTGCCTGCGTTGGAGAATCTGCTCACGCAATGGGAAAACAATCCAATGAGTGTGGAGATTATCGATAAAATAGCCGATTTCTACCTGGATGCACCTGTGCACACGTTGAATTATCGTTCTGACGATTCGCTGCAAGTTGCAAAAAACAAAAAGGCATACGACCTTTTGCAAAAAGGGATAGAGCGATTTCCGCAATATGAACGTATAAGCATTTTACAAAACAAGTTGAACGTCCTTACCCATCCTTCACTGGTTATCGAGGGTGAAAAAACATTCACTCCGGGCGGCGAGAAGAAACTGAGTGTTACGTATAAGAATCTTCGGAATGCAACAGTCAAACTGTATCGTATCGACACGCCTGTCTCGTATCGTAACGATGAAGGATTGATGAAAAACGAAAAGAAGACGTTTGTCGGAAATAGGATATTGGAGTTGCCTCCTCTCGAGCCTTACCGATTTGGGGAAGCGTCGTTTTTTGTCGATATACACGAGTATGGGACGTATAAACTGGAATTCGAGACAGATAAAAAAACGGACGACAAAGCTGCCTATTATTTCTCGGTTTCGGATTTGTCTTCCTTCTCCCGGGCATTGAATTCGAATAACTATGAGTTTTTCGCGGTAGACAGAATAACCGGAAAACCGATAAAAAAGGCGCAGGTTCATCTTTATTCAGTGAAAGGGGATTGGCAAAACCGCCATTATCGGAAAGAGAATGTGCTGACAACCGATAAGTCGGGTAGGGCTTCGTTTGACTTACCGGATAAAAAAGAGGGTGGAAATTTGTTTTATCGGGTGGTTTCGGGTAAGGACAGTTGCTCTTTGCTTTCTCCCTTGCCCTATCGGTATGAACGATATGTATCCGGAGAAAGTAGTCGTGAAACCGTCAATTTGTTTACCGACAGAAACCTGTATCGTCCCGGGCAGACGGTTTATTTTAAGGCAATCGCTACGCGAACGGATGGAAGCACTTCGGTTTTACATGAAAACAAAACGTTAGCGGTTGTTCTTAAAGATGCCAACATGCAAGAAATAGCAAAACAGCAGTTGAAGACCAATGAATATGGTTCTGTTGCCGGAGAATTTGTGCTTCCACGCAATGTGTTGTCGGGATATTTTCAGCTTGTTTGTGAAGATCAAGCGGTAGGATTCAGGGTGGAAGAGTATAAACGCCCTACTTTTGAAGTGATTTTCGATAAAATCAGCCAAACCTATGCTTTTGGAGAAGAAATTACGTTGAAAGGCAAAGCCGAAAGTTTTTCAGGAACAAAGATCCGGCATGCGGGCGTGAATTATCGCATTGTCCGTCGGCAACCTTGGTGGCGATCGTGGATCGGTACTTCCGAATATTTCGATGGGGGTACGGTGGTTACCGACGAAAATGGTGAGTTTGAAATACGATTCATTCCCCGCAAATCGGATGTCGATCCTATTTTCCCTGCCGTATATACTTTTTCGGTGAAAGCGGTGGTTACCGATATAACCGGTGAAAGTCAGACGGGGAATTATGATGTTGTCGTTGGCGATGTTTCCATGATATTGGATATCGAGATGCCGGAGAAATGGGAAAAGGGCGAAGCCCCGTCTAT
>FZPS01000009.1_pt32 | contig 56316 bp, 62 predicted proteins | sample 1817821 | NCBI WGS metagenome assembly FZPS01 (sample SAMEA104158645, study PRJEB21678) | metagenome | place: Germany | collected 2015-04-21 | reverse complement strand
CTCATAAAGATAACGGGACAGCGCCTCACGCACGCCCTGTTTGAGCAGGCCCCATTCGGTAACGCCCTTGCCTTCATACTCCGCCAATACTGCCCGGACCCTCTCGCGGGCTTCTTCAATTAGTTCTTCTGATTCACGCACATATACAAATCCCCTAGTGACAATATCGGGGCCTGCCAGAATCTCTCCATTGCGGCCGCTGATCGTCACTACCACAATTAGGATACCGTCGCTGGCTAGTTGACGGCGATCCCGCAGGACGATGTTGCCTACATCGCCCACACCTAATCCATCAACGAATACCTGTCCCGATGCTACCCGGTCCGCCATTCTCAGTCCTGAATCACTGAACTCGAGAACAGACCCAAGTTCTGCTATACAGATGTTCTCTTTTGGCACCCCAACAGTCTCTGCCAGCTCAGCGTGTTTCATCAGCATGCGGTGCTCACCGTGAATGGGAACAAAATACTTCGGCTTGGTCAGGTTCAGCAGCAGCTTTAGCTCTTCCTGCTGCGCGTGACCAGAGGTATGAATGCCAAAATGCGGTTCATAGACCACAGTGGCGCCTTCCTTAAATAAGTGGTTGATGATCTTGCCGACACTTTTTTCATTACCCGGAATCGGATTGGCGGAGATAATAACCGTATCTCCCGGGGCAATTGCTAGTTTTCGGTGTTCTGCCATCGCGATGCGGGTTAGGGCTGACATTGGTTCACCCTGAGAACCTGTCGTAATTATGACAACTTTATCAGCCGGAAGTTTATCCACCTGCTCCACATCGATCAACATGCCTTCGGGAATTTTAAGATAACCCAATTCTTGAGCGATTCCAACCACATTAACCATACTGCGGCCGATCACGCAGATCTTACGGCCTTGGGCTTCTGAGGCATCAACGATCTGCTGCAGTCGATGGACATTTGATGCAAAGGTTGCTACAAATATCCGCCCTTCAGCTCGAGCAAAGATGCGGGCAAAAGTCTCTCCTACGGTCCGTTCGGATTCTGTATACCCAGGACGCTCCGCATTGGTAGAATCGGACAGCAGACACAGCACGCCTTCATTCCCCAACTGGGCTAACTTGTATAAATCTGTTACTCGACCGTCAATCGGCGTCTGATCAAACTTAAAATCACTGCAGTGGATCACTGTGCCGAGCTCTGTGTGAATTGCCAGTGCAACCACATCTGGAATACTGTGATTGACATGGATAAACTCCATGTCGAATTTTCCAATTTTAATCCGCTGACCTGCCTTAACCTCGTGCAGCTGAGTTGAGCGCTCCAGGTTGTGCTCGATCAATTTCAGCTTCAGCAGTCCCAAGGTAAGCTTGGTACCGTATACCGGAATATTTACCTGTTTCAATAAGAAAGGCACTCCACCAATGTGATCTTCATGACCATGGGTAAGTATAACTGCCTTAATTCTGTGTGCATTATCCATTAAATAAGTGGTGTCAGGAATAACTAAGTCGACACCTGGCATATCGTCTTCGGGAAACATGACCCCGGCGTCGACAACAATCAGTTCGTTGTTGTACTCGAACACCGTCATGTTCTTACCGATCTCTCCCATACCTCCAAGGAAGACGATCTTAAATTTGCTGTTTCTTTTCGCCATAAAAATTTTTACCTCCATCTAGTTTCTCGGGTTCGATAAGATCTTATTTTTGTTAGTCTACCTCCGCTCATCTCAAATGTAGACCAATTAATTATCGCTTCCGAACACAGCCGTTAGGTCTATTATAGACAAGTTGGCTTCTTTTTACAACTAATATCAAGATTATAAAAAAGAGCACCGTTACTGGTGCTCAAGCAGTCCGTAGTGCCGCAGCGTCTCTTTTATCGTTTCCGCCTGGTCTTCTGTAAGATCCACTAACGGCAGTCTCACTGGTCCAGTTTCAATCCCTAGATACTCCAAACTCCGCTTTACAGGCACTGGATTGGTAGTGATAAACATTGTTCTGAAAATCTGCAGTAGTTCCAAATGAATGCTGGATGCCTCTTGAACTCTGCCGGCAAAGAATGCATCAATCATCGATTTTATCCGTCTGCCCACAAGATGAGCCGCTACGCTAACTACACCACAGCCTCCGATCGATAGAATTGGAAGTGTTAATGCATCATCTCCGGAATAGATTAAAAAGTCTTCCGGTGTTATTGTTCTTAGGTAGCTAACCTGTTCCAAATCACCGCTGGCTTCCTTTATAGATACAATGTTTGGAATTTCCGCTAATCGAGCTACTGTTTCAGGGAGTAAATTGACATTGGTGCGGCCGGGTACATTGTACAGCATGATCGGCAGACTGGAATTTTCCGCAATCGCTTTAAAATGCTGGTACAAACCTTCCTGTGAAGGTTTATTGTAATAAGGTGTTACCAGCATAATTCCGTCTACACCGGCTTTCTCAGCAGCTTTTGTCAAAGCTATGCTGGCTGCGGTATCGTTTGAGCCAGTACCGGCGATTACTTCGGTGCTACCGCCTAGCTCATTCACTATATCAGTAAAAAGCTGGACTTTTTCATCGAATGTCAGCGTCGCTGATTCTCCTGTAGTCCCGCAGACTACCAGACCATCAGAACCATTGGTCACCAGAGTTTCTGCCAGCCTTACAGCTTGTTTATAATTAACGGATCCGTCCTCTTTCATTGGCGTAATCATTGCGGTAAGAACTTGACCTACCCTCACGTTAACTAGCCCTCCTTAGATAACTCAAATTCATCGTATAAAGCACGCACAGCAGGGAGTAAATCTTTTTCTTTGATCAAACACGATATATTAGCATGGGAGTCAGTTGTTTGATAAATCGGTACTGCAGCTTTTTCCAAGCTCCGAACAACTCGTGCCATTACCCCAGGAACACCATGCATGCCTGCTCCGACAACCGAAACTTTCGCATATCCTTGCTCCACAATAATATTCAATCCCAGATCTGCTAAAACCTTCTTTACTAGCTCCGCCTTCTCGTCATCCACAATAAAAGCGATCAACTCAGGAGATAAGTAAATTAGATCTACGCTGATCTGATTCTGAGCAAGTAAATTGAAGATTTCAAGCGTCACCGCCGATTTATTAAAATCTTCAATACCACTGATCCTAACATGAGCCCGTTTTGGAAGATGTGCGATTCCAGTTACAACTCGATCCACAATCTGTCTGCCATCAGGACGCGTCCCTGTGCTTTGCGTAATTGTTGTACCAAAGCCGTCTTGATCAGCAGCCAAAATTTTAAGTTCAATCCCTGCTTCCATAGCAATTTCAACTGCTCTTGGATGCACAACTTTTGCTCCCAGATGGGCAAGTTCGATCACTTCACTGTAAGTTAACGATGAGATCGTAGGTGCCTCAGGAACAAGGCGCGGATCTGCAGTCTTTACTCCATCAACATCTGTATAAATCTCTACAGTTTCGCAGTCCAAAGCTGCTCCTAAAGCCACCGCGGTTATATCACTGCCGCCTCGGCCTAAAGTCGTAATACTGCCGGAACTGCTCCATCCCTGAAATCCCGCCACAACCGAGATTATCCCTTGAGACGCTGTCTTTTTCAGTGGTTCCGGATCTACGGATAGAATTCGGGCACTGCCAAAACTCTGATCCGTTAAAATTCCTGCCTGCCATCCGGTAAATGCCAGAGCTTGATATCCCATCTGGCGGATCGTTTCCGCTAATATGACCGCCGAGATAATTTCGCCGCAGCTTAAAAGCAGATCCAGGTTTTGGGGACTAGGATCAGGATTAGCAAGCTTAACTAGATCGATCAAACTATCAGTTGCAAAAACATCACCAGAGCGCCCCATAGCCGAAACAACGACCACCGGGTGCACTCCGGATTGTGCCTTCTCAATTACCTTGTGTGCTGCTTGGCTCCGCACTGCGGCTGACCGAAGCGAACTTCCGCCAAATTTCTGCACACAGAACTCCATATGATTCACCTCAGATCACGGATCAGATTCTCTGCAATCTGAATTGCGTTTAAAGCAGCTCCTTTGCGGATTTGATCACCAACAACCCACAGATTCAAACCATTCTCCAAGGAAGTGTCTTCCCTGATTCTGCCCACCCAGATCAGATCTTGACCCGATGTATCGATGGGCATCGGATATTCTTGCGCTGCGAGATCATCAACGAGTTTTAATCCCGACGCCTTTTTGATCAGCTCTCTGCACTCTGAAGCTGTTAACTTAGCCTTTGTTTCAACATTGATTGATTCACAGTGAGAGCGCATTGTCGGTACACGCACTGTGGTTGCAGTAATCCTCAGATCCTGATTTCCCAAAATCTTTTGGGTTTCTCGAATCATCTTCCATTCCTCTTTAGTATAGCCCTGTTCGTCAGGAATATCGATCTGGGGAATCACATTAAATAAAATCGGATAATGTTTAGCTAAGCCCTGCACTGGTAATACCTGCGCTTCGATTTCACTGCCACTGGCAAACGCGTGGGCTTGATTTGTAAGCTCATCAATCGCTGCCTGACCAGCACCTGAAACTGCTTGATAAGTGCTGACAACAACCCGTTCAATCCCCACTGCATCGTAAATGGGTTTCAGTACCGCTGCAAAGATAATTGTCGAGCAGTTAGGGTTGGCAATGATCCCCTGATGATTCTTCGCTGCGTCCACATTAACTTCTGGTACAATCAGCGGCACATCGGGATCCATCCGAAATGCACTGGAATTATCGATAACAATACATCCTGCTGCTCTGGCAGCGGAAACCCACTGCTTGCTTACACCACCACCCGCGGCGAAAAATGCAATATCTACACCTTCAAATTGTTCTTCTGAAACTGCTTCAATCACATATTCCTGATCATTAAAAGCAACTTTCCTGCCAGCAGAGCGTGGTGATGCCAGCAGCTTAAGGGATTTAATTGGAAACTTTCTCTCTGCTAAAATCTGAAGCAGCTCCTGGCCTACAGCCCCTGTAGCACCTAAAATTGCTATATTTACTGCCCTCACCGTAATTTCCTCCCTACTTGACTTGTCTCAGAGCTCGTTCAATCAAAATCGGCTGCAGCTGCTGATGTAAAACTGCGTTTTCAACTGCTGGCACCAGCAGGCTCATATCTGCAACCAGTGAATTAGGTTTTTTCTCCGGGTTATCTTGACCAAAAGGAACAAAATAGATATTTTTTGTATTCAATAAAACACCAATATTCTTTGCATTCATCCCAAGTCCATCATTAGTAGAAATCGCTAACAGCAGTGGCTTGAGATTGCGCAGATGCGCCTTGGCGGCCATCAAAACCGGACTGTCAGTGATGGCATTGGCCAGTTTAGCCGTTGTATTTCCGGTGCATGGCGCTATCACCATCACATCAAACAGGTTCTTCGGACCGATCGGTTCCGCATCTACTATATCAATTATAGCAGTTTTGCCTGTCAACTGCTCAAATCTCTTAATTATATCCTTACCTCTGCCAAAACGTGTATCCGTATAGGCTACAGCATGGGAAGCAATCGGATAGATATCTGCTCCCAGTGATACTAGGTTTTCAATCTGAGGCCAAATCTCTTCATAGGTGCAGTGACTGCCAGTCATGGCAAATCCAATCCGCAGACCCTTAAACTGCATTCCCTCCGCCTCCTTCCAGCATTTCTTGAAGCAAACGAGGAATGCAATCAGAGAGAATCTTCCCAGCAGTAATTGGAGCTACTTTACCCGGAAGCGACAGGGCAAGAATGGCCTTAATGCCGAACTCTTCCGCTGCTGAAAAATCTACCCCTCCCGGCGCTGCAGCTAAATCGATGATCAGCGTTTTCGAATCCAGCTTTTTCAGATAATCCGCGGTCAAAATTAGAGCTGGTACAGTATTGAAAATCACATCAAAATCTGTATATCGGTGCAGATCTGCGAGCGGAATTGGCGTCAGTCCCATTGTCACAGCGCGGGCTAACTGCGCTTTATTGCGATCAGCTGCAGCCACATCTGCTCCTAAAGCGGCAAGGCTGGCTGCTAAAGTCTTGCCGCAGCGGCCGAATCCTGTGACCAAACAGCGGGAGCCATGGATTGTTATCGGCATTTCTTCCATTGCCAACTGCAGCGCACCCTCTGCAGTTGGAATTGAATTAAGAATCGCGATCTCATCTATTTCAGCGGTTTCAATTAACTTAAGACCTTGCTGATGTGCCAATTCAGCGATTACAGGTTTGGCAACTCCGATTAGTACCAGAGTATCCTTCGTCAGTTTAGGTAGAATTACGGTTAAGTCAATCGGTTCCCGCTGATCTAGGCGGGTAAAGATATGACCTTCCGAATCAGTGTTAGCCATGGGAGCAATCACTACCTTTACTCCGGACACCGCAGTTTCCGCATCACTCAAGAATTTCGCTGAGTTCAGATTAGGATGCGGAGGGAAACCCACCAACCGCAGGTCTGCTCCCAAATCAAGCAGTGTCTTGGCCAGCTCCAATTCTCGCCGATCGCCGCCTAGTATGGCAATAGGTATTCCAGCTAAGTCCACATTCATGGAATATCCTCCTCCCCGATGCACTCATGGATAGTATATGAGCAGGATTGGAGGCCTGTGAATGTACGACTATATCTTTATAAGATGTGTTCTAACCCGTAAATAATGCCTTCGAGCTGGTCGATTTTACGAACAGCCAACAGAACACCGGGCATAAAGCTCTCGCGGTGGGTGGAATCATGTTTAATCGTCAATAGCTGGCCCGCAGAGCTGAAAATAACTTCCTGATGAGCAACATAACCGGGCAGACGAACGCTGTGAATGTGGACCGCGCTGCTCGCAGCACCTCTGGCTCCGGGCAGTTTTTCAAATTCATCCGGATTGTTCTCTGCTTCTCCGGTTAATACCTGATTAATCATTTCAGCGGTCTTAATAGCTGTGCCGCTGGGAGCATCCTTTTTCTGATTGTGATGATACTCAATGATCTCCACATTCGGAAAATAACGAGCAGCTTCCTGAGCAAATTTCATCATCAATACTGCTCCAATGGCAAAGTTCGGCGCGATCAAAGCAGCCCAATCCGGTTTGGCCGCTTCATGTTCGAGTCGTTCTACATCCTCGGCTGTTAACCCCGTGGTACCAACTACCGCCCGCACTCCATGTTCTAAGCAAATCTTGATGTTCTCCAGCACAACACCCGGATGAGTAAAATCTACAACCACATCCGGATTAGTTGCTTTTATGGCAGGAGCGAGTTCTTGGTAATATCTAATTCCGTCGGCATCCTTTTCCGCTTTAGGATCAACGCCGCAGACAACTTCTAGATCCGAAGCCTGTCCGATCGCTTTAATTACTTCTGTACCCATTTTACCGAGAGCACCGCTTACTAAAACTCGTTTCATAATACTCCTCCACCTAGATTTCAAATACTGCTTGTTTCTGGATTATATCTGGCAATTCCTGCCAGCATGAAAAAGAGACTGTATTTTTACAGTCCCTTTTCTAAACCTAGTTGTTTTCGCCGCCATGTGTTTCTACATCTTGAGCACCATTGCTCCTTAAAATTTCACTTGCCTCATTTACTTTTTCGGAGCTGGTTTCAATAACGGCTAGGATGCCGCCGGCTTTCAATTTCTTTTCGTACTCCTGACCTCGCTCTTCAGGAATTCCTAAATCAATTAAACCACCGGCAACACCACCGGTGACTGCTCCAGATAGGGCACCGGCAAGCGGACCTGCCGCTACGATTGGACCGATACCAGGAATTGCCAGCGCTCCTACACCAGCTAAGATTCCGGCTAAGCCTCCTAAGGCTCCACCCCAGGCAGTACCGTCAGCAATATTTTGATCAGCACCGAAATCTCCGCCTACTTCCATGTCGCGTGTCTTACCAGTGCTTTCGTCTTTCGCGATAATTGAGATTTCGTTCTCAGTAAATCCCTTTTCGCGCAGTACTTTAACCGCTTTTTCTGCAGCTTCAACATTGTTGAATACCCCTATTACTGTTGACAACTAGCATATCCCCCTTTCCTGAAATGGGTACATCGATATTCTACCCAGGAATGGGGACAAATTATTCTAAATCGAGTCTGCGCACTATATCATCATAATCTTGGGCTGTAGTCAGATCAACTATGATTAAATCGCGCCCGATTTTCTTTATTCCCTCCCATGGAATAACAATCATGCGCTTGTTAAATAGACTCCTGCCATAAGGGATAATTATGGAATCGACTTTTCCTGTTTCCGTGTTAATAATTAGATCGGTATCATTAACAACCCCTAAGCGGATGCCCTCATCAAAACAGACAATTTCTTTGCCCGCTAAATCCGAATACCGCATGACAACCAACTCCCGCTTTATAAGCGTTATATCGATATTCTATGCGGTGGATGCGAAAAGATGAAGCTATACCGGACCAAGCACCACTAAATTCCAGCGATTCACATCAAGCACCGTTTGAGCGAGGGAATGCAGGTCTAAGCTCGAGAGCTGATCGATTAAAGCCAGAGTTTCATCAACCGGAACAATCCGTCTGTGGTTAAACTCATCTTTGGCAAGTTTTACCATGCGGTTCATGGTACTTTCTAATGCTAAAACCAGACTGCCCTTTGCTTGACCTTTAATCCGCTTCAGTTCAGCTTCAGAGATGGGTTCCAGCGCTAATAGCTCTACCTCCTGGCGAATTACTTCGATTACCTGCCTGTAGGCGCTTGGTGAACAAGCGGCGTAAATCAGAAATTCTCCGGCATCTCGATATAGTGCATAATCTGAATAAACATTGTAGACCATGCCGCGGTTTTCCCTCAGTTCCTGAAATAAACGGGAGCTCATACCTCCACCAACCAAGGTATCCAGCAGACGAAGAGTTTCCAGATTTGGATCTGAACGATTCAATCCCGATCCACCACAGCAGATATGGACCTGCTCAAGGTCCTTCGCCACCGTATAAATTTGGCTGTGGGTTGGAGTGGGCTTCGCCAAACAGATATCCGCCTTACGCAGATTCTGATTTAGCGCATCAAATTCCCGAGCAAATTGATCAACCAAAGCCTGATGCTCTATGTTTCCAGCCGCAGCAATCACTACCTGATCGGGGGTGTAGTGCTGGCGGTAATAAGCAATCAAGTCTTCTTGCGTTACCTGAGAGATGCTGCTCTCAGTTCCTAAAATCGACCTGCCCAGGGGATGCTCAGGCCAAAGCAGCTCATAAAAGAGCTCGTGGACTTGATCTTCCGGCAGATCCTGACTTGCTTTAATCTCTTCAAGAATAACCTGCCTCTCCCGTTCAATTTCTTCCGCGGCAAAAAGCGGGTTCAGCAGCATTTCTTTCAGAATATCAGCGGCTAAAGGAAAGTCCTGGTCTAAAACACTCGCATAATAGCAGGTATATTCACGGCTAGTGAAGGCATTTAGGTACCCTCCAACACCGTCAATTAATTCCGCTATCGTGCGAGCGCTGTATTTGGCACTGCCTTTAAAGACAATGTGCTCAATAAAGTGGCTGTAGCCCTGCTGATCTCCCAATTCATTCCTGCTTCCGACTTCAAACCAAACACCCAGTGTAACTGATCTAACATCAGGAATGTATTCTGATACGATACGAATGCCGGATGGCAGTATTGTTTTCTCGTACATTGCTTTCTCCCTTACCCATGAAATGTTCTAAATAACACCAGTGCATACACTATTTGTCTTTGTGTTAGGATCGCAGAACATGGTAATATGGTATTGATTATTATTGCTATTAATTTCGGCAGAGAGGAGGAAAATTCATGAATCAAAATATCCTAATCCCCGTCTTAACTCTCTTATTTTATATTACCAGCATTCTGGGAGGCGGCGCTCCAGATTCCCCCGCTCTAACACCAGGAAATATTACCGCTTCCGCGGTGATCGGACAGCAGGGGGAAATAGTCGGTGACATTGTAACCATTCGCACCGGACCAGGTACGCAGCATTCTGCCCTAACTTCGCTTAAGCAGGGTGAAACCGCAGTCATATTAGACCTGCAGGATGGCTGGTATGAAGTCAAACTTACTGATGGACGAATTGGTTGGGTTGCTGACTATTTAATTAATATTGTACCAAGTAAACCGCAGGTAAAACCTCACGGCAAAACAGTTCTTGGCTACTATCTTCTAGGTTCGTCCTCATACAACAGCTTGATCCAAAACAGCAACTATCTCACGGCGATTGCTCCTTGGAGCTGGGGTTTAGACAGCTACGGAAAACTAAATGCCGACTTTGATGCGAAAACTCTAGCCCAGGTGCTGATGTTTTCCGGAAATCGAGAAGTAGAAACCTATGCTTTAGTGCACAACCTGTTTAATGGCAGTTTCGATCCCAAAGTAGTCAGCGCGCTGTTGAACAACCAAGCAGCCAGAATCCGCGCAGTTAATGAAATAAAAACAGCTTTAGTTAACTGGGGCATGACCGGTATCAATCTAGACCTAGAAAATGTTCCAGCTGCTGATCGCCAAGCTCTGACTGAATTTGTAGCTGAGCTGAGCGAAGCTCTTCATGCCGAAGGTCTGAAAGTTACCATGGCTGTTCCAGCAAAAACGGCAGATAATCCGAACAACAACTTCTCCGGAGCCTATGATTACGCTGCATTAGGAAAGCATGTTGATCAGCTCGTAATAATGGCATATGACCAGCATTATCGGGCCGGACCTCCGGGACCGATCGCTTCGATAAAATGGGTTGAAGATGTGATTAAATTTGCTGTCAGCCAAGTTCCGGCAGAAAAAATCATCCTGGGTATTCCTAATTATGGTTATGACTGGCCGCAGTCCGGGATGGCAGACGCTCTCACCTATGACCAAACCATGCAGCTGGCTGCCGCTAACAGCGCAAGCATCCGCTGGCAGGGTGAAGACAAGGTACCGTATTTCACCTACGGAAACAACCGCCAAGTCTGGTTTGAGAATCGCTACAGCATTAAGTACAAACTAGAACTGGTGAATCAATATCAGTTAAATGGTATAGCACTGTGGCGTTTAGGTCAAGAGGATTCCGGCATCTGGAATGTTATCAATGATACACTGAAATAAAAGAGTTCCTGGCGGGGAACTCTTTTTTATTGGTTGAGAATCTGAGAAACCGGAACGATTGAATAGCCGCGCTGCTGCAGCTGCTCAATAATCAGCGGCAGGGCTTGAGCGGTTGGTTCTGTAGGATGCATCAGGACAAAGGCACCGTTTTGAATGCGGCTTACCACCCGATCAATTATAACAGTAGGTGCGGGGCGCTCCCAGTCAATCGTGTCAAGGGTCCAAAGAATGGTTTTATACCCCAGTTCTGCTGCAACTGCCACAGTCTGCTTGTTAAAATCACCGGCAGGAGGAGCAAACAGCATCGGCTTTTGCCCTGTCGCATCCATGATTTTTTCTTCTCCGGTCAGAATCAGATCCCGCACCTGATCCTGATTCATTTGACTCGGCATTCCGTGCCATCCACCGTGATTGCCGATCTCATGACCAGCTGCCGATATCTCAGCAGCCAGATCTGGGAACTTCTCAGCCCAAGTCCCAGTTAAGAACCAGCTGGTAGTCACATTATATCGTTTGAATGTTTCCAGCATGGTCGGTATATACTCATTCCCCCAGTCAACGTTCACCATCAGGCTGACCCAAGGTCTATCGGCGGGTCCCCGATAGTAAGGTGCAAAGTTGGCCTGTGTTATCGAAGGTATTACTGGGACTGTAACAAACTCTACCGGTGTGTGCGCAGCTGCCTGCATGATTAAACTCATGGTCGCATTAATATCAATGATCTGGCCGACCTGCTCCGGATTAATCACATCCCGATTCCAGTCGTAGCTGGCATTTCTCGCTTCGACCATCTCATTTTCACTGATTTTGACCAACGCATCATATAATTCCGCTTCCAGCATTCCACCCACATCATAACCGGCGATCATCACTCCTGGCTTAACTCCATGAATCCGCCGCCGCACCAGATTGTAAACACTAGAACCAGTTGCGGCTAAGGCAATAACCAGCAGACAAACAGCGCCAATAATCAGCGTTCGTTTAGTTATCACCAGTGAAAACCAAGTCTTTCCCGCCATTTAGCTACTCTCCCTTCCGCAGGTGCTGGATGCCGTTGTTATCTATATAGTAGTTTTCCCGATAGATCAGCTCAGAAATGGGGACAATTTCGTATCCCTGAGACTTCAGATCAGGAATAATCCTGCGGATTGCGTCAGGTGTACCCACAGCAGCATTGTGAAAGAGAACGATAGCGCCAGGTTTGATCTGACTCATCACCCGCTGGTAGATCTGGTCAGAGGTTGTATTCTTCCAATCCAGGGAGTCTACTGACCATTGAATGGTATAGTAGCCTAAAGAGTCAGCGGCTTTGATCACGGTATTCGAGTACTCTCCGAAAGGTGGACGGAAAAGGAAAGAGTTCTGCCCGGTTAAGTCGTAAATCATAGCATGGTTGCGCTCTAATTCAGTTACAACTTGATCAAAGCTGAGATTGTTCATATGGGGATGGGAATAGCTGTGGTTGCCGATTTCATGCCCTTCTTCGGCAATGCGCACCACGTACTCAGGGTATTTGTCAACCCAATAGCCAGCTAAGAAAAAGGTTGTTTTAATATTATGTTCCCGCAGAATATCCAAGATTTGATCAGTTAGATCGGTTCCCCAAGTTGCGTCAAAAGAAATTGCTACCTTCTTAGCCTCAGTATTTACAGCATAGATTGGAACCAGCCTGTTGGCTGCTACATTGATTACATGAGTGATCGCTGGCATAACGGTTTCATGATACACACTGAAAACCAAAAGCAGCGCCACCGCGGCCACCAATACATGAGCGAAGTTGAGCTTAAAAACCACTACTCGCATCTCGAATCCCCTCCTCATGTATTCTTATTCAAAAAAAAAGAGGCAAATAACAAGTATCTGCCTCAAATTGCAAAGTTATGATTGCCTATTCGCTTGATAACCGGTCTGGTCTTCCAAAAATCAGGCGCTGCTGTGGTTTTCGGATTATAAAAGAACAGCGCTCCCCCAGTGGGATCCTCACCTGCCAGAGCCCTTTCTGCAGCTTCTATGGCAGAATCCTGAGGAACCTTCGGCATGGTTCCCATGGAAATTGGGCTGAACTGACCCTTCTGGTAAATCACCTCGGTGATTGTATTCGGGAACTTATCGCTTTTTACCCGGTTTATTACCACCGCTCCCACAGCGATCTGTCCTTCAAGCGACTCACCTCTGGCCTCCGCATGGATCAGCCGAGCCAACAAATCCCGCTCCTCCGGGGTGAAATCCACCACATATACTCGGCTGGGTATGCGGAGCCTCATCCCGGCACGCATCCGCTTGGGATCGTTAATATTATTGAATTCAGCGAGATAGCGCCAATCTAAATTATACTCCTGGGCAATTTCAGAAAGTGTATCTCCCGGCTGAACAATGTATACCTGCTCGGCAACCTGTGCCGGTGCTGAAAAGGTCATCAGAAAGATGATCAGAGCAATTATTAAAACCATAACTTAACCTCCTGCTCAATAGCTTGCAATTTATCATAATGAACAGAACAAGCAGGCAGTGACTGAATGAAAAACTTTCCATAACTGCGTTCCATGATGCGCTTATCACAGATTAAGATTAATCCTCGATCAGTCTTGGTGCGGATCAGCCGCCCGCATCCCTGACGAAATTTTAAAACTGCCTGTGGTAAAAAGTAATTTAAAAACGGATTAATGCCGTTCAAGCGCATCTGCTCGCTGCGGGCTGCGGCAATCGGTTCGGTGGGGACTTTAAAGGGCAGCTTGGTAATAATCACAGTTGATAGGGCATCCCCCGCCACATCCACACCTTCCCAAAAACTATCTGTTCCCAGCAGAACTGTTTTTGCTTCATCGCGGAAACGATCGAGCATTTCTGTCCGCGGCATTTCGCCCTGCACTAAAAAGTTATACTTCTGATCCAAGCCGTGCTCCCGCACAAGCTGCGCTGTTTTCCGCAGCATCGCATAAGAAGTAAATAAAATGAACGCGCGGCCTTGGGTAACTGCCAACAGTGGATCAAGATGCTCTACCAATACTGCTGCAAAATCAGGATGCTCAGCGGAAGGCATATCCCTGGCAACCGCAAGATAAACCTGGTTCTGATAATCAAAAGGGGAAGCGTAAATCGCTGTATTTAAGTCCCAGTTTTCACTGTGCCCAATTCCGATACTATCGCAAAAATACTTAAAATCATTATTAACAGTCAGGGTTGCGCTGGTAAAAATCGCTGACTTAACTTGAAAGAGCAGATGCTCCCGGAGCTGTTCTCCAACTTGGATGGGAGCTGCCTGCAGAACACAGCCGTGCTGTCTCTGCTGCTTTTTCAGCCAGTAAACAAAGCCTCTATCTGCCGCTTCCATCAAGAACTCCAAATCAGCGATTACCGCTTCGATTCTTTTTAAATAAGGCGTAAGTTTATCACCCTCATCTGGTTCCAGCAGCGAAATCAAGTTTTCCAGCTGAGTTTTTAAAGTCACCAGCGAGGTGAAAAACCGATCGTAGCTCTCCAGCAGTGCTCCCTGTTCCAGACCGCTGTAAGGAATGAGAACTGTATCAGAATCATCTCTGTCTTGAAACAGTTCCTCTTCAAGAACAGCAAAATATTTGACAGCTGCTTCGTCAACCATCCTCAGCTGGGGAAGCAGCTGCCAGTCCAGAATCTCGAGAAGATCATCGCCTTCCTCGGAAGGATAGCGGGATAAATTTTGCCGCAATCCGGCCAGAAGTCCGCGGTTTTTGCCGTACGGACGGTATAAAAACCCCAACAGCCGCCGAATGCGGAGCAGTGACAGCTGTACCCCAAAATAATCGGTAGCGATATCTTCAATATGGTGGGCTTCATCAAGTACCAGATGATAGTACACGGGCAGGACTGCGTTTTCTTCCCAGCCCACTGCTTGGCGAACAGCAACATCTGCCAGCAGCAGGTGATGATTCACAATCACAATATCTGCAGTTTCAGCCTGGCGGCGGTTGATAAACACCGGACATTGATTGAAGTAACTGCATTTACCGCGGAGACATAAATCTGATTCGGCTTGAATCTGCTCCTTTATGTCCGCAGCTGTGCTTTCAAACAGCTTGGTAACCTCAGATACAGACTCCTGCTCAAGCAGCTTCTCCAACTCAGCTAGCTCTTGACTGTCTTTTTCATCCTCTAGCTGTTCCTGGAGATCCTTAATCCTCAGCCAGCAGGGATAGTTACTCCAGCCTTTAACAACGACAGCTTTAAATCTCGTTCCTAGTTTAAACAGGACCGGGATATCTTTTTCCAACAGCTGCTCCTGCAAATTAATCGTATTAGTGGAAATTACAACCTTCTCACCTTTAGATTTAGCAAAGCAGATGGAAGGATACAGATACGCTAGGGATTTGCCGGTACCGGTACCGGCCTCTATTAAACCGATGTGACCATCAGTAAGAATATTCATAACTTGATCAGCCATTTTCTGCTGCTGCTCGCGATATTCGTAGCCTTCTAGTTGAGAAAGGGGACCCGTAGGCAGAAAAAAATTGCGGTCGTAATTCAAAAAACTCACCTCCGCAAGCAGGGGTGAGTTAATTATTCTACATAAATCGGTTTATACCTTTTTGCGACCGATTAGGTCCAAATAGTTGAGGAAAGGCGTTTTTTCAATCAAATCTGTAAGCGATCTCCGTTCAGCGTAGAAATGCACAATCACCAGGAAGAACAATACGGCAGCTTTTCCTGCAACCGAAAACTCCATTACAGTTAAGCCGATTACCGCTCCTAATACATTCGAGCCGACATCACCCATCATTACCTCCGCGTTGAGGTCCCAAGGAAGATATGCAGCAGCACTGACAGCTGTTAACAAAAGAAATGGATTTAAATGCCCTACTAAACCGAATACTAATACAGAAAAAAGGTAAAACTTGCCGGCTCTACCAGGCCGGACATCCAAGAGATTAGCGAGATTAGCACATAAAGCAATATTTAACGCATTAAGTGTTATATTTACCACCCCACCGGCGGCAACAACTGCAGTTAAAACCGCAATAACAAAGCCAAAACCGGCTTTTAAAGCTCCAGTAGTCAAATATCCATTCCTGAGAGCGCGGAAATGTCCCCTAAATCCCCGCGCTTCCCGGCTGCCCAGGGTATCATCAATTAAACCCAGCAAACCAAAACTGAGGATAGTTATGATTGCTATGCCTCCCTGACGAATGGATAACAGCCCAACGATCAAACCAATTATCAGGCTCGGCACGACAGTAAGGCTGAACACCAGCCCTAATCCCACCGGAACTTCTCGGTTTTGATAATTTAGAGCGCTTTGGCGGGGTCTAATCATTTCAATCAACACCGGCATTAAATAAAACGTGCTGACATAAACACCCACGTTCAACAAAATCAGCCACAGCACCTACTGATTCCTCCAGGCTTTGTATAATTCTCTGACTACAGCTGCGAGCTGCCTGCCCCGGTGGCAAAAACCTGCAAGATTACGGCCTGTAGCCCGGTGCGTCATAGGCAGATCGACTTCTACGACTCGATAACCCAACCGCAGTGCTCTAATTGTTAGAGCTGCTTCAACTCCGAATCCTGAGGCAAATCCACCGCAATCCTCCAAGACCTCCCGCCGTACTGCGCGCTGCCCTGACAGCGGACTGGCAAATTTATGACCAGTAAGGCACCAGATCCCATATCTTGCTATCAGCTTAGCAGTTCCAAAACCCATCTTCCCAGCTCCACCCGTTTGATTAACAGCAAAGTTAGCAATAGTCATATCTGCTGCTTTTTCCAGCACTGGAGCAAGTAGATCTTGCGCATAGATCGCACTAGACTTTAGATCCGCGTCCAGCAGCAGATAGATCTCAGAACGATATCTCTGCCAGCCAGCATTAAGCGCTCCCCCTTTTCCCCGGTTCCTATCCAGCTTAATTAACTCAACAGGATAATCTTTAACCACAGCGGTTGTACCATCGGTGGAGCCATCGTCAATTACTACAATTTGGTCTACCATATCCAGCTTAAGAACTGCTTGAAGTGTTTCCCCGATCCGATCCGCCTCATTGTACGCGGGAATTAGCGCTGTAACTTTCATTCTGCCAGCTCCATCTCAACCATTGGAATTAAACCAACAGCTTCACTGCTGTGACCGTAGACACCGGTTAAGCCAGCCTTGAGACCTCTAACTACCGCCAGCTCGCCCAAAAATGTATCGCCCATCTCAATCACCAGCGCCTTTTCTGCTATTCCAGCTAGATGCACCTTTGAGTTATACGGCTGCAGAACACTGATCTGCCAGCCTAATTGGTGAATCCATTCAATCCCTTGCCGAGCTGTTTCTGTCAAAGGAGCATTGGTCCAAATCACTGCGGCAGGCTGCTCCGGCTCTGCAGACATTATTTGCTCAAACAGCGACCTGACTTCATCCAGATGATTCGGCCAGGCATAACTGCCGCAAACATGAGCTCCAGCTTCTTCTAGTAGTCTCGTCAGCCGCTCGAGCGCTGGCTCATCCGCCTGATCGTAAAGCAAAACTATCTCGCGTCCCTGCAGCTGGTCACCAATCAGGGTGGAGCGGATCAAACCCCATCCTTCAGCGAAGAGCTGCTCTTTGATCTCTACCTGCTTTAAATTAGTCTGCATTTCTTTTGTTCGCAGCTCTAGATCCTTAAAACGCTGCTCTAGTTCATTGATAATGCTGTTCTGCTCCTGCACTAATAAATCATCTTGGAATAGGATGCTGCCCACTACAATTCCCAAAAACAAACTAAAGAATACTGCTACTAATGTTGCGATATGATACCGGAAGCCGATGTGCATTAAAATAATCCTCCTATAAACAGCCTCAACTCCAACCACAACAGCCTGAACAAATCCCGCCATGATGTCGCCAAAAGCACAGTTAGCAGAATAGGGACCAAGGCTGCGATCAACAGCGGAACGTGGAGCATACCGGATTTTCCCTGATAGAGCTGGCTGACACCTTTGGCATCGACCAAGATCGAACCGATCTTCATTCTTGTCAAAAAAGTAGAGGCCATACCTGACCGTCCTTTTTCTAAAAAGTCTATCAAGTTCGAATGCAGTCCGACTGCGACAATCAACCGGGCTCCCAATTCATAGGCTAAAAGCAGTGCAATATCTTCGCTGGTACCAGGAGCAGGAAAAACCTTATACCCCACGCCCAGTTCGCTTAACCGCCGAGCTCCCGGACATCTGCCATCCTGGTAACCATGAACAAGAATTTCTGCTCCGCATTTTAACGTCTCGTCGCTGACACTGTCCATATCGCCAATGATCAAGTCTGGTACATGCCCGAACTCTAAAAGCGCATCCGCTCCCCCATCTACGCCAATTAAAACCGGACCCATTTCTTCGATATATGGTCCGATCGCCCGCAGATCATCGCGGTAATTGATACCCCGCACAACCACCACTACATGCTGATCCTTGATCACCGTCCTTACTTTGGGAATAGTAAGGTTGGTCAGCATCAGCTGTTTTTCTTTCTGCATATACTCAATTGTGTTGTCTACAAACTTAGACACTTCAGAATCGATATTTTTCCTTGCTTCTTCCATCAAGGTGCAGACTATTTCGGGGGTAACCAATCGACCGCGGGCTATCAAGCGGCTACCGCGATAAATCTTTTCGCCATCAACCTGGACCAGATCGCCATCATGAAGCTGTTTAAAAATCTCTTCTCCGATCCGATCAATCAGCGCTACCCCACGCTCAAGCAGCAGCTCAGGTCCTAAGTTGGGATAGCGACCGGTAATAGAATCGGCTGCGTTCAGCACTACTGCAACTCCTGAATCTGCGAGCTGCATGGCTCCCACCGCATCTAAATCGTTGTGATTGATAACTGCTATTTCCCGAGGTTTAAGCTCCTTAACTAGCTCTTTAGTTTTTTGACCGAGCCGAACTTTCCCCTTATACAGCAAGTGACTCCACTCCTACTAATAACTGGAAAGGACGAAGATTATCCTCTTCGTCCTTCTTAATATTAGCTATTAGCCTGTGGTTTAGTCATCATCCAGAAAACCGGATCTTTATAAGATCTGCCATTTTGGCGATAAATGCCGCGTTTGTCGGCTTGCCCTTAGCAGGATCGATCGCATAAGGAAAAAATTTTTGAAGATGCTCCAGATCACCTTTAGCCCAAGCGGTATCGATTGCATAGCGGATCGATCTCTCCACATGGCTGGCAGTAGTATGATTCCCCCGAGCGACGGCTGGATAAAGCCTTTTGGTTATCCCATTCAGCCAGGAATCATCCTGGCTGACCAACAAGATTGCATCAATGAGATAGCGGTGTCCCTTATAATTCGGCGGTATGCCGAGCTCGGCAAAACAGCTGACTAAAAACTGCTGAATCAATCGGCGTTCCCTAATATAGAAAAGATTAAACATATTTCCATAGTTATGGTGGATGTATTTAATCCGCTCGATCAAATCCGGCATGCGGAAAGGTTTGATCATATAATAGGCGACCCCTAATTTGAGCAGCTGCTCCACAAACTGGTCATCTTCAATCTCAGAAATAACCAATACCTGCGTTAAGGGCTGTTTCTTCATGATCTGACGAACAACCGCAGTACCCTGGTCAATAATATCCATGAAATCCATGACAACAATATCGGGCTGGTACTGACTCACCAGCTTTGAAAGATCATTAGGATTAGATGCTGTACCGATCACCGCGATTTCTAGCTCATGCTTAAGCTCACAGCTGATCAGCTCGAGGTATTTTGGATTTGCATCGCCGATCACAACTTTAATCAAAGCCGGCACCTCCACATCCATAACCACCTGCAGCTAAACTTCGCTAGCAAAATCATCTATTCCTGCATAAAAAAAGAACCCGACCCGAAAAACGGATAGGGTTCGCTGGCGAGCGTTGGAGTTTCACCGCCAATCCCTGACTCATAAATCATCCATTCAATAAAACCACCGTACCCCATGCGGGGATCATTCACAAAGACATGGGTAATTGCACCGACTAACTTGCCGTCCTGGACGATCGGACTGCCGCTCATACCCTGGATAATACCTCCCGTTTTTTGCAGCAGCTCCGGATCAACCACCCGTATCACCATCCCCTTATCATCCGGCTTCGATTGATGGTAAACTCTCGTGATCTCAATATCAAACTCTTGAATCTCATCTCGGTTCACTACGGTATAAATCTTTGCTGGGCCGACCTTGACTTCATGATTCAGGGCAATAGGAATTGGATTATTAAAGTATGGGTTCTCAAGTTGTTCTGATAATCTGCCAAAAATACCAAACTTGGAATTCTTGTCGATTGAACCCATAACTGCCTGATCAATAAAAACACCGAGTTTTTCTCCAGGCAAACCTTTAAATCCCTGCTTGATGCTTTCAATGCTGGCCGACACAATACTGCCATCTGTAATCTCCAGGCTGCGGCCTAAACTGTCAGTGATAGTGTGCCCCAGGGCGCCGTATTTACCGGTGTTTTTGTCAAAAAATGTGAGTGTTCCCACTCCGCTGGCCGGGTCTTCCAAAAAAACTCCCAGCAGGTAAACTTGGCGCGGATTTCCACTAATGTCTTCCTGCATTGACAGAACTGGAGTAATCACTGTCTCCAGTTGAACATCATGGCGCTGAACCACCAACGGGAGCTGTGAATCCTGAGGTGCCAGCTCATTAACAATCTGCCCCACCTGCTCTGGACTGGTAACTTTCCGGCCGCCGATGGAGATAATTAAATCGCCCGGTTCTAATCCTGCTTCTGCGGCGGGATAATACTCCCTGCCATCCAAACCTCGAACCGGAACGATTCTGCTGATTACTAAACCGATTGGCTTAACCAAAACACCGATGGAGTGGCCTCCGGGAAATACCTCCACTTCTGGAACGACATCTACCACCATTTCGCGAATCGGGATAAACCCGAAGAGCCTCACCTGAAAGTACTGCTTGCCCACCTGATCGGCTCTGAGAAAAAACTCTCCTTTGGGACCGGTCACATCCAATCCATCACCATCAATGAAGCGGAACGGCAGGTGAGCAGTTAGAGAAAACTCCGTTCCCTGGAACAGCCTGATCTCACCAGGAATCCCCGCCCAAGATGCTAACACAGGTGATACCAATAATCCAAGCATTACCAGTCCAGGCAGCAGTAAATAGTACGATTTCTTCACACCCGAATACTCCCCTCACAGCATAGTCTGAGAGTATCGTACCCGGGTTTGTCAAGTTATATATTAGGAACTAGCTGGTATTAGCCTGTTTTAACAGCTCTTCCGCGTGAGCTTTTGTGGCAGACTGATCAGCCTGACCTCCCAGCATCCTCACCAGCTCGCTGACTCTGCCATCCCGATCAAGCAGAGTAACTTTAACCTTAGTTCTGCCATAATGCTCTTGTTTTTCCACATAATAATGGTGTTGGGCAAAGCTGGCCACTATCGGCAGATGGGTAACCGCAAAGACTTGAAACTGCCCACTAAGACTGCGGAGCTTTTCGGCAACTTTAAGCGCAGTTCGTCCACCGATTCCAGTATCAACTTCATCGAACACCAAAGCCGGAATCTGCTCTACCTGAACCAGACTGTTCTTGAGAGCCAGCATAATCCGGGACATTTCGCCCCCCGAGGCGATTTTGGCCAATGGCTTGATCTCTTCCCCAAGATTGGGTGACAATTTGAATTCAACTGAGTCAACTCCGGTCTCATTCAAATCTGCGGGCGTAATATCTACAACAAATTTAGTCCGTTCCATGTTCAGATCAGCTAGATGCGCTTCGATCTGTTTCTCCATTTTCTCAGCGCACTGGCGTCTCTTCTCGGTAAGCTGTCTAGCAAGATCTGTCAACGTGCTGTAAAGCTCATCTTCTTCCTGTTTTAACTTCTCAATTGTGATCTCGCTGGATAGAAGCGTTTCCAGCTCCTGCCTGATTTCTTCTCCATAGTCTAAGATGGCCTGCTCGTTTTCACCATATTTGCGTTTCAGTGTTCTAATTAAGCTCAAGCGAGTCTCGATCTGCTCCAACGCCTGGGGATCGCGCTCGAATCCCTCGATATACTGCCGCAGATCCCGGGAAGCTTCTTCCAGCTGCACTAATGCTTGGTTGAACAGCTCAGTAATAGGTGTAATCTCCTGATCATACCGAGTTAGAGACGTTAAATCGCTGATAGTCTGGGCTAAAAGATCGTAAAGAGGAGGCTGATCAGGCAGCTGCTCCTGCAGCCTGGCATAAACACTCTCAGCGGTTGTTGTGATTCTTTCGATGTTGGCCAGCCGCTGCTGCTGTTTCTCTAATTCGTCTTCTTCCCCAACCCTGAGATTCGCTTGTGTGATTTCTTCAAGCTGAAACTGCAATAAATCAATGCGGGCCAACCTGTCCCGTTCTTGAGTCTGGAGCCTAATTCGTTCCCGTTTTACCTGCTCATATCTGCTGTAGAGCTCACGCACAGTACTCTTGAGGTGTCTGTGTTCATCATCGCCAAACTCATCGAGAATCTCTAGATGGCGCGATACATCCAGCAAACTTTGGTGATCATGCTGTCCTAAAATATCGACTAATAATCTGCCCAACTGCGCTAATTGATTCACAGTTACCAGCGTTCCGTTCAGCCGGCAGCGGTTGCGGCCGCTGCGGTGAATCTCCCTACTGATAATTAACTCGGTATTATCCGATTCGATTCCCCACTCATTTAGCAGTGTAAACGCAGTTTCGGGCGCTTCAAATACTCCCTCGATTACAGCCTTTTCGCACCCGGTGCGGATCATCTCTATAGATGCCCGTGCACCGAGCAGCAAGCTGAGGGCGTCAATAATGATCGACTTTCCTGCGCCTGTTTCTCCTGTCAGCACGCTGAATCCTGAGTAAAACGATAATTGCAAGCTATCAATTAAGGCAAAGTCACTGATCTGCAGTTCTCTTAACACATTAAGTCACCTCAGTGTCCATAAAGCAAATCTTCCAGCTGTTTATAGAGTTTTCCGGCAACACCTTTTGGCCGCTTTAAGTGTACCTCGGCATCATCGCGCACCACCAACAGAATGACATCATCACCTGCAAGCGTAGCAACTACCCCATCCCATTCCAGCTCATCGAGCACTGCAGCTACCGCGTTTGCTCCACCGGGATAGGTCTTCACAACCAGAATGTTACCGCTGAAGTCAATCCCTCGGACATAATCCTCAAATACCCGGCGCGCCCGGCGGTTTAAATCGCCTTTCACCGTTCCCTGAGGCAGCGCATATTTATAACCGCCTTTTCCATCCGGTACCTTGGCCAGTCTCAGCTCCTTGATATCCCGGGAAACGGTGGCTTGGGTAACGACAAAACCGGCATCGTGCAGGTAACCCATCAATTCTTCCTGAGTTTCGATGTCTTTGGTTTTGATGAGCTGAAGAAGATATTCTTGTCGTCTACCTTTCACTGGTCTCGTATTCCTTTCTTGTTGTGATGGTTTTCAGCCGGCTGTTAAGAATTGTGAAAAAATTGCGCCCGTGCAGTTTCACGAATTTAGCTTTCATATCCGCTTTAACTACCTCAATCACATCACGGCTCTGGAGTGGAAATCCAATTTGGCCATCGATGGTAAGCATCATATCCTTATGGCTTGCCTCTACAAATACTTTGACAACGGAATCATCACTAACTACCACTGAGCGGGCAGCTAATGTATGAGGGCAAATGGGAGTAATAATCAGGCATTCTAACTGCGGCTCTACAATGGGTCCTCCTGCTGACAGTGAATACGCAGTAGACCCGGTCGGAGTAGCAATAATAAGTCCATCAGCCTGATAATCCACTACCGGCTGTTCATCTACAAAAGTCTGGAGCTGAATAATGCGGGCGAAAGTACCTCGAGCAATGACGGCATCATTGAGTGCATGATAAGCGGCTACCACTTGGTGATTGCGGATAACCCGGCTCGAGATCAGCATTCTTTCCTCAATCTTATACTCCTTGTTGATCAAAGCTGCCAGAGCCACTTCTAAATGGTCTGTTTCCAGCTCAGTCAAAAACCCTAAATGTCCCACGTTCACACCTAGTAAAGGTAGGTCATGCTGAGCGGCATCACGAGCTGCCCGCAGCAGTGTTCCATCGCCTCCTAGAACCAACAGCACATCCAGATCCCCTAAACCCGCATCCGGTGGGGATAAATCTACACGACCAATGATCTTGGCAGCCTTAGGTTCAATCCATGGAGTAATGTCTCTAGCTTCAAGACAGGCAATCACATTTTGAGCCAACCTCAAAGCTAATTTCTTACCAGTATGGGGCATAATGCCAATTTTAACCAGCCTCTCCACCTCCAACAGAACTATAAGTTCGGATCACTCTGCACCGCTGCTAAAGTTTTCAGCACCAGATCTGAGCTGTCAATAATTGGACTGCATTTAGAAAAATACGCCAAATATTCGATATTCCCTTCAGGACCGCGAATCGGCGAATAATCTAGATTTACAAGTCCTGCTCCGGCTTCCTGAAGTTCTCTTGTGAGATTGAGCAGAAGTTCTTGATGGATATTGAAATCACGCACTACCCCTTTTCTGCCTACCAGTTCACGACCTACTTCAAACTGCGGCTTGATGAGGGCAATGATTTCCCCATCCTCTTTCAGCAGATCTAAAAGATTGGTGAAAAACTTAGTAAGTGAGATAAAAGCGACATCGATTACGGCCAAATCTAGATCTTCTCCAATATCCTCCGGCTTAACGTAGCGAATATTTGTGCGCTCCATCACAATTACGCGGGGATCGTTTCTCAGCTTCCAGTCCAGCTGGCCGTAACCCACATCAACAGCAAAAACTTTGGCTGCTCCATTCTGCAGCAGACAATCGGTAAATCCCCCGGTGGATGCGCCGACATCAATCGCGGTTAAACCCGAAACATCAACATTAAATACTTCGAGAGCCTTGGCCAGTTTCAGACCTCCTCTGCTGACAAAAGGATGCATAGCTCCCTTAACCTCTATCTCTGCATCAATATCAACAGCAGTTCCCGGTTTGGTGATGCGGTTCTGATCAACAAATACCAATCCAGCCATGATCGAGCGGCGAGCCTGCTCTCGTGATGCAAACAAACCTTTTTCTACCAACAGCAAATCTATGCGTTTCTTCTGTTTGGCCATAGCTAAATCTTCCTTTAATCCTTTCGGTATTGGAGCTCAGCAGCCATTACTTGGCTGATTCTATCAGCAATTCTTTCCGGAGTAAGCCCAAACATGCTGTGCAGTTGATCAATTCGACCTTGAGGGACAAATTGGTCCGGATAACCCAGCGTGATTACCTGTTTGCGCATATCCTCAGCAGCTAATCTGGCTGCATGGCTGCCAAATCCCCCGGTTACAACATTATCTTCAAGGGTAAATATTACAGATGTATCCTGAACAAGCCGCTCTAAATCCTGCTTAGTAAAGGGCTTAATAGTGCGAACATTGATTACGCGGCAGCTGATTGCTGGCGCCAGCAGCTCAGCTGCTTGAACTGCGGCTTCCACCATACCTCCAACTGCCAGCAGGGAGCAGTCGCTTCCCTCATACACAACATCGCTGGGTATGGACTGAGCAGGATCAAATACCACAGAGCCTACTGCAGTCGTTTGAGCGCGGGGATAGCGAATTGCTGTCGGTTGCTCCTGGGACAATGCCCACTTAAGCATTCCTTTCAGCTCAGCACCATCTTTAGGCGCTAAGATGACTAGATTAGGAATGTGGCTTAAATAACTGAGATCGAATACGCCGTGGTGAGTCGGTCCATCTTCCCCGACTACACCTGCTCGATCAACTGCGATTACCACCGGCAGATTCTGCAGACAGATATCATGGAGAATTTGATCATAACCTCGCTGCAAAAAAGTAGAATAAACCGCTGCCACAGGTCGCAGACCCTGCGCGGCTAAACCCGCAGCAAAAGTTAAAGCGTGCTGCTCCGCAATTCCCACATCAAAAAATCGCTCCGGAAATCGCTCAGCAAAAGGTGTTAATCCGGTACCGTCCTGCATCGCAGCCGTTATGGCTGTAATCCTCTCATCCCGCTCAGCAAACTCCACTAAACTTCTGCCGAAAACATCACTGAAGCTGATGGTTTTGCCTTGGTTGTTGCTGTAGCTCGGTCCTAATCCATGGTATTTCTCTGGATTTTCTTCCGCTGGTGTAAAACCCCGGCCTTTTTGAGTAATTACATGGATCAACACCGGTCCACCTCTTTTGATGCCATCCCTGAGTGCCCGCTGCATCTGGCGGATATTATGTCCGTCAAATGGCCCAAAATAGCTGAAACCCATTTGTTCAAAAAGCTGACCCGGCAATAAGCTTTTAACTGCATCTTTAAACGAAGAACCCAGTCTGCTGACCGATCCTCCGATAGCGGGAATCCGCTTAATAAAGTTCTCTAATTCGGTTCGCGCTCGCGACAGAGTCGGATCCAGCCGCAGGCTGTTGAGGTAATTGCTCAATGCTCCCACATTTTTGGCTATCGACATGGCATTGTCATTGAGAATTACAACCAAGTCGGTATCCAGCTGGCCAGCATGATTTAAGGCTTCAAAAGCAAGACCGCCGGTTAAAGCTCCATCACCGATGACCGCAACTACGTTGAAATCTTCTTTCTGCAGATCGCGGGCAACAGCAATTCCAAGGGCTGCTGAGATAGATGTAGAACTGTGGCCGACCCGAAAAACGTCATGGGGACTCTCATCAGGAGATGGGAATCCGGAAATTCCACCTAACTGCCGCAGCGTATCAAAATCCTGATATCTATCAGTCAAAAGTTTATGGGGATAACACTGGTGACCAACATCCCAGATGATCTTATCCTGAGGGCTTTTCAAAACAGAATGAAGGGCGATGGTCAGTTCAACCACACCTAAATTGGCCCCAAGATGACCACCCGTTTGGGTTACGGTCGCGATAATCTTAGTGCGGATTTCCTGGGCGAGTGCTGTTAAGCCCTGGTAATCTAATTTATGTAAATCTTGTGGAGATTTAATTGATTCCAGCAAGTAAGATAGGCCCCTTTCTGGATATTGTTTCCGTTTTAGCTTTGTCTGTTTGAGTCAGTTTTAGTCTAACTAAAGCCTGTCCTCCTGCAGGTGATCTAATTTAAAATAAAAAAAAGCAGCACAAAGCTGGCCCGGAGCAGCATTGATGGAAAGGGCTGTACTGCCCAACCAGTAGATCGCCCTTCCACCTTAACCTCCGCTTAGGCGTCTCTATTATAACATATCGATGCGAGATCTTCAATCAAGCTACGAATCACGCTTGAGGACATACTCAGCAAGCTCTGCCAAGTAGTGTTCCTTGCCTGGAAGTTTCGCTGCATAGCGCTTACACTTGTCAACGCTCTGCTCGGCCAGCAACTTAGCTTCTTCCAATCCCAGCAGAGATACTGAGGTTGATTTCCCCTTACGCAGATCAGCGCCGGTAGCTTTACCTAATTTGGCAATATCCCCGGATACATCCAAAATGTCATCGGTGATCTGAAATGCTAAACCAAAATTCTCTCCGTATAACGAAAGCTCTGCAAGAACATCTTCATCTGCTCCACCAATAATTGCGCCGCCTCGAAGCGCTGCTGAGAAAAGCTTGCCTGTCTTGTGGCGGTGGATATACTCTAGGGTCAATAGATCAATCTCTTGGCCTTCCGATTCCAAGTCAACAACCTGTCCACCGATTAAGCCCTGGGACCCGCAGGCGGTACTCACTTCATTAATAATCCTTAGAGCCGCTTTACTGTCCACACCTGCCATGGATGATAGAACCTCATAAGCATAGGTAAGCAGAGCATCTCCCGCCAAGATTGCAATTCCTTCACCAAAAACCTTATGGTTGGCTAATTTGCCTCTGCGGTAATCATCATCATCCATAGCCGGCAGGTCATCATGAATCAAGGTGTACGCATGAATCATTTCAATCGCACAGGCAAAATCTAGGGCGGCTTCCCGGTTTCCCCCGACTGCTGCGCATGCTTCCATGGCCAGCATAGCCCTCAGGCGTTTACCTCCACCTAAACAGGAGTAGCGCATCGCTCGATGAATTGCATCCGGTTTTACAACCGCATCTGGCAGAAGTTCATTGAGCCTATCTTCAACCATTTGCGCATTTGCTTTTAAATACTCCTTCATATCCACAGCCTATTCACTCTCCTTCTGTTCGAATGGTTCAGTTACTGTTTCTCCACTTTTCTCCAACAAAATCTCGATTTTTGCTTCATACTGATCCAGTTTGCTGCGGCAGACCCGTGCCAGTTTAACGCCATCCTCAAAAAGTTTCAGGGAGTCATCTAAACTAGCAGTACCCTCCTCCAACTGGCGTACAATTTCTTCTAAAGCTTTAAGGGCATCCTCAAAGCTGATCGCTTTTTCATCCATCATGAGATTCTCCTTTCTCCACCAGACACCTAATCTGTCCTGTTCTGAGCTTTACCATTACCTGCTCACCAACTGCAACCTGCCTAGGATCGGTAACTAAGCTCTGGTCAAGCTTTTGACATACTGCGTAGCCTCTACCCAATACCGCAAGGGGACTGAGGCTGTCAAGCTTGTCCGCAAGATTAACAAAGTTCTGCTTAGTCATGCTTAAGCGGTGGCTGATCAAAGTACTGATCTTGGCGGACAACTCATCAAGTTTCTGGTGCTCCCGGTTTATTCGCTCCTCTGGCTGTAAAAACACCCTTCTGTGGGTGAGGTACTCGACAGCCTGGCGTTTTTCATTGATGAGCTTTTTTAGTCCGGAGCTGAGCCGTGATGTCAACTGCTCGACAGCGTCCACCAGCTGCTCGTAATCAGGAACTGCGATTTCTGCTGCCGCAGATGGTGTTGGTGCGCGCAGATCAGCGGCAAAATCCGCGATTGTAAAATCGGTTTCATGACCCACTCCGCTGATAACCGGAATAGGGCAAGCAGCGATTGCTCTTGCTACGCTCTCATCATTAAAACTCCACAATTCTTCGATCGAACCGCCGCCGCGGGTTAAAATGATGATGTCTAAATTCTGAGCGGCAGCTATTTCTAAGGCTGCTGTGATGCTTCTAGGTCCCTCATCACCTTGAACTATAGCCGGAATAATCAGAATATCCATCGAAGGATAGCGCCTGCGGATCACGCTTATACAGTCGCGCACAGCGGCTCCGGTAGGAGATGTAATTATTCCGATTCGACGCGGTAAGTATGGCAGAGGCTTCTTCCGCTCCTGAGCAAATAACCCTTCCTCCGCCAGCCTCTTTTTCAGTTCTTCAAATTTAATATGCAGCGCCCCTACTCCCTGAGGCAGCATCTGCTCAAGATAAATCTGGTACTCTCCATTCGGCTCATAGACTCCGATTGAGCCTACTACAATGACAGTATCGCCATCTTTTGGTTTAAAATTCAACCCAGCATTACGGCTGCGGAACATCACAGCTTTGATCCGGCTGCGCTCATCCTTCAGCGTAAAGTACATGTGCCCGGATGTGTGATGCTTAAAATTGGATATTTCACCCTCCACCGCAAGATAACTGAACATGGGCTGCTCTAACTGCTGTTTTATCATTTTCGTCAAATCACTGACGCTGATAACCTGCGGTTGAATCATGGTATCCCTCCCTCAGTTATGTTCTCTTCACCCGATTTGAATACCTTCCCCGATTTTATTTATCAAATAAAAAACCGGGAATATCCCGGCGGATCATTCAGATTGTTTTTCTTTCTTAAAATACCGGGCTGCAGTAAAATCCAGTAGTGCTCCTAGAATAATTCCAATCAAAACCCACACTGCATAACCCGGGGGCACCCAATGCCCTACAACCAAACCAACAATCGCCCCAATCACGATCTTTACCCACACAGAGAACCCCTCCTCTGGTGAATAATATGCCGCTGTCTTAAAAAACATGCTGGATAAATGAATCGCCTGCAGAGGAAAGGCCAGCAAAAACAGCAGCGCCCACGGCGTTATCAACGCTTAACCTTGGCTCTGCAAAAAACAGTTCCAGCTGAGGCAGCCGCTTGACCAGCTCTTTTCTGATGATTAGATTTGAACATACCCCACCAACCATTAAAACCTTGGTCAGCTGCGTCTGCTGCTGAGCCCAGTCAATTAGTTTCGTTACTGTACGGGCAATGTTTAGGAGCACCGCTTTGGCGATATCCGCATGCTGTTCTGTTTGTAACATGCGCACTGCCGCTGCCTCAGCCCCAGAAAAACTAATCTGTCCATCGCGATGATACGATGGGATCACCAAATCTTTGGTACTGTTTAAAGCCAGCCGCTCTAAATCTCGACCGGCGGGAAACGGCAGGCCCATAGCTGTTCCAATCCGATCCACCAGCTGCCCAGCATTAAGATCGCTTGACCCACCCAATATTTCAAGGTCTAAGCAGTAACCGGATTTTACCGATGCACTAACTATTTCTGATGTACCACCAGATAAGTGAACTGCCAAAAACTGCTCTGCCTGCGGACCTCCTGCGCTGTAGAGGCCAGCCCAAATATGATTCTCTTGATGCGATAGCCCGAAACAGGGGATCTGAAGCAATGCGGTTAAGCTCTCTGCTAGGCCACTGCCTGCCAAAAACACAGGCATATACGAATCGTCAACAGGGCGTGGGCTGGTGCTGACCGCAGCCGCACGCAGAAACTCCCCTAAATCGGGTATCTTTTCTGATGTTTCTTTCATGAGCAAGGGTAGGTTCTTGACATGCCAAAAAAGAGCCTCCGATTGCCGAAGACCCCTTTCGCCGGTTTTAACCGGCAGCAGCTGTTTGATATTAGCCACCAGTTCTGCCTGCTCATTAACTACTGCAAGCGAGGTTGTGTAATTACTGGTGTCGATTCCTAAATAGTAAGCTTTACTCATCTGAACTCCCAGCTAAATAATCTACCACGGTACCTAAAATGCCGTTAATGAATTTAGCAGCCTGCATATCGCTGAAAATTTTAGCTAGTTCAACTGCCTCATTAATGCTGACCTTAGTAGGTACATCCGGTAAGTATTTTAATTCATAAATTGCTAACCGCAGAATATTCCGGTCAACACACGACATTCTGTCAAGCGTCCAATCCTTAGCAAAACGAGAGATGAGCTGGTCAAGTTCGGACAGATGGTCCCTAACCCCCCTGACCAGCTTATCAGCAAATTCTCGGCTTGCAGACGATAGTGGTGTTTCTACTGCTGAATTTGCCAGTGCATCGCTTGGAGAACTCTGAGTGATATCAATCTGATACAATAGCTGCAGCGCTGTTTTGCGCGCAAGACGTCTGCTCAAGCCACCCCACCTCCGATTCTTTCAACTACTGGACGCGGATCTGCTGCTGAGGAAGCACCCCTTTTACATTCACATTTATTACCGCCGCTTCTGTTCCGATTGTCTGCTGCAGGTAATCGCTTACGCTGGCCTGCACCAGCTCAGTCAGATGAGGAATTGAATGATCGGGCAGTAGCCGCAGTTCAAGATCAAGACTCAGCGGTTCAACCTCGGTAACAGTGATCGCAGCATCCTTTATTCCCTCAACCGTTTTGACAGCCTCACTGACAAGCTCAGAAATTGTCTGCACACTGATCCGAACGCTGCCTAGATGAGTCTGGCGAGCGAGAGCCCGTTCATCGCGTTTCAAGTCGTTAACCAGCATTAAAGCGATATACACTACCAGCAGCAGTAAAATGACAACCAGCAAAAGCCCGTCAAGCTTCCCGTTCTGCACTGTAACCAGCCAGTTTAACAGCGCACTGCTGCCGAAGACAGTCATGGCAACCAGCACACCACCTACCAGCAGTACGATTGCAACGACAGCTAGGATTAGCCGATCCAGCACTGTCATTTACTTCACCCGCGGCTGCGGCGGTGGATCCTCAACAGGCTCTTCCGGCGCAGGTTGTGGGAAATGCACTCCCAGCACATGAATATTTACTTCAACAACATCCAAGCCAGTCATCCCTTCGATAGCCTGCTTCACATTATTTTGAATGTTTCTGGCTACTTCCGGAATAGGAGTTCCATAATCAACAATAATAAATAGATCTACAGCAGCCTCGTGCTCGCCGACCTCAACCTTCACACCTTTGGACAGATTCTTTCTACCCAGCATTTCAGCAATGCCGCCAGCAATTCCGCCGCTCATACCAGCTACCCCTTCAACCTCGGTAGCTGCTAATCCGGCAATGATACCAACCACTTCATTAGCAATTTTCAATTCACCTAAATTGGTCCGCTGCTCATCTGTCATGATAATCGGCACCTCCTTACAGTGTTATTATAACAAACCACCTAATATTTGACAATTTTATTATTGGCCCTCTGCCATCAACTGCTCAATAAAATCTACAGTATACTGGCCGGCTAGAAAGCGGGGATCCTTAAGAATGCGCTGATGGAAGCTGACATTATGTTTGATTCCTTCAATTATGATCTCCGCAAGGGCACTCTCCATTCTATGAATTGCCTCCTCACGATCGCTGCCCCATGTAATTAGTTTACCAAACATGGAATCATAATATGGAGAGATTTCATAACCTTGGTAAACATGGCTGTCCCAGCGAATACCATGACCTCCGGGAACATGCAGTTTAGTAATTACACCGGGAGACGGACGAAATCCGTATTCAGGATCCTCGGCGTTGATGCGGCACTCAAGGGCATGAGCTGTCGGAGTAATATCAAGCTGGTTATAATCAAGCTCCGCTCCGGCTGCTATCTGAATTTGAGCCTTCACCAAGTCTATGCCGTAAACCATTTCGGTAATCGGATGTTCGACCTGAATTCTGGTATTCATTTCCATAAAATAAAAACTGCCGTCTTCATCCAAAAGAAATTCGATCGTGCCGGCGTTGAGATAATTCACTGCTTTAGCGCCTTTGACAGCAGCTTCTCCCATTCGGGCTCGCAGACGGTCATCGACAACCGGAGAAGGGGCCTCTTCCAAAATTTTCTGGTGGCGGCGCTGCAGCGAACATTCCCGCTCGCCAAAGTGCACAACATTGCCATACCGATCGCCTAAGATTTGAATTTCCACATGCCGGGGATTCTTAATAAAGCGCTCAAGATAAACCTGATCATTGCCAAAGGCTGCTCCGGCTTCTGCTCGGGCCAATCGGTATCCTATAATCAGTTCGTCTTCATTGTGGGCAACGCGCATACCTCTGCCTCCACCACCGGCTGAGGCTTTAATTATCACCGGATAACCGATTTGTTCAGCTACAGCTTTAAGCTCCTCCTCATTGGATACCGGCCCGTCACTGCCAGGAACTACCGGTACACCAGCCGCTTTCATCAGAGCCTTAGCCCGTGATTTGTCTCCCATCCGCTCGATTTGGTCAGCACTGGGTCCGATTAAAGTCAGACCATAATCTTCACAAATCTCGACAAAGTCTGCTCGCTCACTCAAGTACCCATACCCGGGATGAACTGCATCGGCTTGACACTGCACCGCCGCGGATATTATATTCGGAATGTCGAGATAACTGGATTGAGAAGCCGCAGGACCAACGCATAAAGCTTCATCTGCCAACTTAACGTGAAGTGAATCCCGATCAGCTTCTGAATAAATTGCAGCTGTCCGGATTCCAAGTTCACGGCAGGCACGAATCACCCGCACCGCAATTTCACCACGGTTTGCAATCAGAATCTTCTTAAACACATCTACCACTCTCTATTCTGCTGTTTCCATCAAGAATAAGGGTTGCCCATATTCCACAGGTTGTCCATTTTCAGCTAAGATCTTTACAATTTTGCCATTATACTCAGATTCTAACTCATTCATCAGCTTCATGGCTTCAATAATACATAATGTCTGCCCTTTTTCTACCATGGAACCTTCCGTAACAAAAGGATCACTGTCAGGAGTAGGTGCTCGATAAAAAGTACCCACCATTGGCGAGCAGATTTCCCGTGTATTAGGACCCAACTGCTCCTGGTAAACCTCAGCTGTCGGCACTTTTTCTTCCACAACCGGAACCACCGGTTCCACTGCTGCTTTCGCTGCAGGTTGCGGCGCCGAAGCTGCTTTAGCTAGGTATAGTCTCAGCTCTTCACTTTCTAATTTCATCTCACTGATGTTGCTTTCGCTGAATAAGATCATCAGTTCTTTCAGATCGATGTTCATTGATAACCTCCTATGACAGGAAATTATTACTAAATTCGACGTTTGAATGTAATGTCCTGTTCCATGGTCTACTTTTCCACTACCAGCAAATTTTCATGCTAAAAAACCAAGGTCAATCCTTGGTTAGGAACAACCTTGGTTTTTCGCTAGCTGTTTGTCAGCTCGTCAATAATTGTAATCCTGTCCAAACGGATGTTAGTGATCCTCCGCACCATCTCCCCTATCGCTTCCGCTTCATAGCTCGACAGAGTTACGGGAACAACAATAGTGGCTGAATCATTTTCGATAAGAACAACCGCATCCAGATAACCATTCATTTTAAGAAGGTTCTCTAACTCTGTCTCTCGCGCGATATTATCCAATAAACCTACCAGTTCCAGCTGTAGTTTATTGCGGTTATCAGGGTCTAGCTCCGCGGTTTCCAGCATGCGTTCCAGCAGATCCAGCCTCTGGCTTCTCACTTTTTCCCGCTCTATTCGGTATTCCACAAATTTAGTTGGCACAGATGTTACTGAAATAAACATTCCGTCGTCTAGCTCGCTTACGGTGCGAAGCTGCGAGGAGAAAACATCAACTGCCGGCTCCGCATCTTGCTCAACCTCAGCTGCATCTTCGTTATCTGAAGCGTAATAGTCTCCGGCAGCTTGACGCAGCTCGTCACTGCCATAGAAACCAACCCAAAAAGTTACCCCGATCAGCACTAAAACAATCATCAGCAGAACAACTCTTTTGGCATGAATCACGTAATACACACGGCGCCCACCTTTCGCTATTTTACTTTTGCCTGCACTTCTATCTTGTACATCGGCAGCTGCAGCACGGTTTGAACCGCTTGGAAAATCCGGTATCTGATCTGGGGATCGGCAGCTCCTTCGGCTGCAACCAAGACACCCCTCAGCTCAGGTTCATACTCTTCAAGAACAAGCGGAATCTCTTTGTTTCCACCATCTGCTCTGAGTGTAACCGGAGACTTAGTCAGGCGTCGTTCCCCCTCTCTCATGTCTTCCGTGATTGACTCAGCAATCACAATTTTGGCGCTGCGCTCCAATGTTACAAAAACCTCAACATCTCCGACTCCACTGATCTGGGATAAGATCTTGATTAGCTTTTCCTCAATCTGCTCCTCATAGTTACTGCTGCTCCCGCTGTGATTTGCAGCAGACTCAGCGGGAGAGCGGATCTGGGTGCTGCGGTTTGTTTCCTGCTTGGGAGCTTGAATCAGCATCAATCCGATCCCGATAACAACCAAAAATCCCAGCCAGTTAATGATTTTACGCTGCGCTGCCGATAGTTTCGCGAACAAGCCAACTTCCCCCTAACCTAACCAATTTCAACATTAATATTGGACTCGGCTGTCTGCAGATACCGAGAAACCAGATCTATGACCAGTTCTGTCAATTCTTGAAGATCACTGTCCAGATTGCCAGATTCCGCCGGTATAATCCTAACATCTACAGAAGAAATTAAGCCTTCTTGATTGATATTGATCTGAATCCGGGCATCTTGAATGGCTGTACTGCTGAGCAGCAGAGCTTCCAGCTGGTAAGCAGTGTTTTCTGATACATACTGCATAACAGGGCGCATGCCGGCGCTGTAGATTTGACTTCCAGCTCCTGCCCAATCCACATTTGCAGGACTGCTGATTAACCCCAGCGACAGCGTATCGAGCTCCCATCCTGAATAAACTAATGCCAGCAGCGGTTCCAGCAGCACCAGCATAATCACCAGACCCATCACCAACTTAGCTAACTTTTTGCTGTCGTTGGCCGGTAAGAACAAATCGAAAACAGCTATCACTAAAATCAAACCCGCAGCCATCCGCAGCCAATCATATATACCCCGCATCGTTTCACCTCATTACTGCAGCCAAATTGCCGATTCCCACTAAAATCGTGATAGTTAGAAAAAACATTAAGGCTGCTGTTGCCAAGGACACCATTACCAGTGTGAGCGAACCAGCCATGCTGCCTACTGCTTCAGAAATACGCTTATCGCTGATTGGTTCTATCAGAACAGCTGTGATGCGGTAGATAAGTACAATTGCCCAGATTTTAATGATCGGTAGGGCTACTAAGAAAAAAATAATCAGCATACCGAACATCCCGACAGTATTCTTGATTAACAATGATCCGCCAACCACAACCTCAACCGCGTTCGCAAACATGGAACCAATCACGGGAACCACATTGCTTGTCAAAAATTTGGCTGCCCGCAGGGCGACTCCATCTGCTACTGGCGCAATTGCCCCCCGCACTGCCAGTACACCTAAAAAAATTGTAAACGCGAATGAAAGGAGCATGGTTGCCGCATGTTTTATCAGTCCACTCAAGCGGGTTAAAGGAAAATCCGGAGAAAGGTGGGCTAACAGCCCGACTACTGCACCAACATTCAGCAGTGGAAACAAGATCGTCCTTATCAAGAAAGCCACTCCACTGACTACCGCAATCAGGACCGGGTGAAACATGGCAGCTGATGTTATTCCACCTACAGAAGCGACTAATGTAGCAAGCATCGGCAGGAGCGCATACATAAACGAGACCATGTCATCGAGACTTTGGTACGCTAAGGTTAAGGCAGACCGAAAGCTCTGAAGTCCCACATACATAATCACCAAAAAGCAGACCAGCAGCCCAATATTAATGATTCCTTTGTCTTCAACGGAGAGCTGAAGTTGGTTCAAAACCGCTGCCAGCAGAGCTGTTACCAAAAGCTGGCGCATTAGCTGGGAACTAAAAACTACTTCCTTAAATAAAACCTTGACTAATGTGTTAAACACATCAATAAGATTGATATCTTTTAACCCATTAGTAAAGACCGTCTTTAGGTTTACAGCCGGAATGAATTCTTGAAAATCCGGCTCAATGCGATCCACATATCCGATCAGTTCCTCTAAATTGAGTGCCCGCAGCTGTTCTTCAACAGATTCAGCTAAAATATCCAGATCAGCAGCCAAAGCCGCAGCTGCACCGGAAAACAATGCCAAACAGCAGATTACAAACAACACCTTAACTTTAGAGTTTTTGTGCACTCTAATAACCACCTATTACCCCAATATTCCCAATACAGCAATCAAAATAGCTTCAATAAGGGGCAGCGCAATGATTAAAATGATAATCTTCCCAGCCAATTCCACAACCACTGCCATAGCATTTTCATCCGCATCTCGGCAGATTTCCGTGCCAAATGCTGTGATATAAACTATCGCTGTCGTCTTAAGAATCGGTGCCAGATACTGAGAACTCACTCCTGCTTGATTCGAGAGGCTGTTTAAAAACCCCACCACCTGGGTCAATTCAGGAATCAACAGTAATACCACAATTACAGTAAAGGTTATTGATGTTAAAACAGCCCATGGCGGATTCATACCCCGCAGCTGAATTTGGACCACAACAAGCACTACTGCCAATCCGGCGATTAATGGAACCCACAGCATGTAAACACTCCTCGGTTACCAGCGAAATACCGCCTCAACATTTTCAAATAAACGAGCTACCATCTGCACCAACCAGAGCAGCACGATGATGACCCCAGCTAAGCTCAGCATCTGGGCTTGTTCCTGTCTCCCCGCCTGCTGAAGGAAAATATTCAGTACTGCCACTAAGATGCCTAAACCGGCGATACGATAGATCGGTGTCAAGTCACCCATGGTCTGTCTCCCTTCTAGATCAGCAATAAAACTATTAAGGCGCCTACACAAAACCCCAGATAATTCCAGAGCCGAACCATCTTATCCCGCTCCTGCTCAGCTTGGGAGCCCAACTGCTCTAACCGGGTTTGCAGAAGCAGCAGATGCTTCATCTGATCATCGGCATCGCTTCTCCCCAGCGCACTGCCAAGCTGACCAACCGCCTCTAATTCCTGATTGGTGAAACCTGCTTCCCCTAATATTTGGAGAGCCTGATTCCAGAGTTCAGATGCGCTTACATCATTGTTCTGTGCCAGAGAATCAGCAAACTGAGCAAAGAACTGCGCGATCGGTCCTTCAACTTGACCCGCTATTTTACTGCATGCTTCCGATAACGACGATCGTGCGTAATTAATCTCTGTGGCTAATAGCTGGAGCGCACTGCGCATCTCCTGCAGATGGCGGGGGCGAAGAGAGTAACTTCTGGCCACGACTATGCCAGCTGTTCCGCATCCAAAAATAACCATACAGGCGCCTATCAACCGCAGCATAGCATCCACTCCCATCGCAGTATCTAATATTATGCAAGCTCATCCAATTTAAGAACCTGTTCCACCGTGCCCGGTCCTCTGCGCCGGGACAGGAAGATGGCCTGCTGAAAAGCTTCCCACCCATACTGCATCCAGAATCGTTTTGACACACTGTCCCAATCAGCTCCATGGCAGGAAGCAACAACTGCTACACCAGCACGAATTACATCTGCTAAAGCCGATCCATCATCAGGGTGACCGATTTCATCGGTAATAATCACTTCAGGTGCCAGTCCCCTAAGGGCGATCGAGATTCCCTCCGCTTTTGGACAGCCATCGATAACATACGAATTCCTGCCCACATCCAGTTGGGGAATTCCTCGATGGCAGGCAGCTATTTCTGAGCGCTCGTCGATCACAACAGTATTAAAGCCTTGATCTGACACCTGACGGCAGATATCCCGCAGCAGTGTTGTTTTTCCGCAGCCCGGTGGTGAGATAATCAGCGTTGAGACAACCTGTCCGCGATTAACAATGGAGCGCATCAGCGGATCGGCAGCTCCGATTACGGCTCTGGCCAACCGGAGATTTAGCCCGTTGATGTATTTAAAGGTTTTAATCTGGCCGGATTCTAACACAGCTTTGCCGCTGATTCCGACTCGATGGCCCCCGCAAAGGGTTAGGTAGCCAGCCCGAATCTCATCTTCCAGCGCGTACCGAGAACTATCGGTCATAATCTCAAAAGTCCTGGCTATGTCTTCTATCTTCACCACATAGCTCTCGCTGATCCGGCAGATACCGGTGCTGTTGACACCATATTCATGGCTCCGCTCCTTAACTACCAGCGGCCGTTCAGCCCGGAGTCTGATTTCCTCTATAAGATCCCAAGTTCGGATCGGCTCCAAGAGCCGCCTCAAATTTGGCGCAAGCTGAGACAGCAAAGCTGACTTCATACCGATGGCTCCTTTGCCAGATTCTAATGAAATATATGCCTGTCTCGGACAAGTTATGACAAAAAAAGAAGCACCCTGTTCACTTTAAAAGTAAACAGCAGTGCTTCTTAAAACACTTGACTCTATCTGCGGTTAACCTTAGTCTTGATCCTCGTCGAACTCATCATAGTCATCATCGAATTCATCAAAATCATTACTATCGTTATAGTAAATGGTTTCGCCGCACTCCGGACAAGCAATTTCTACTTCTCCATCGTCATACAGAAAATCTTCCTCAAAAACCACTACATTTTGGCAGTTAGGGCATTCAATTTCCACCATATCAAGTTCCGGATCAAAATCATGGTCATGATCTGATCCACATTCGCACGAATGATCCTCTAGATCTGCCAAATCAGCATCAACGGCTTCAATATACTCTTCCAGCTCATCATAGCTGAAGAACAAGTCATCGACATCATCTACCAGATCATTGAGAATATCGATGAGCTGCTGAAATACGTTTTTCAATTGCTCTTCTTTAGTAATGTCCCCTGTACTGTCAAGCATACCACGCAGGTACGCAATCTTTTCTCTAATAGTATCCACTCACTGCACCCCCTAAGTTTTAGTATAACCTTACGCCCTAGATAGATATTCGCCTGTACGTGTATCTACCTTAACTATCTCGTCCTGCTCAATAAACAGCGGGACCTGCACAGTAATTCCTGTTTCAAGAGTTGCTGGTTTAGTTGCGCCGGTAGCAGTATCCCCCCGAAAACCAGGTTCAGTTTCAACCACTCTTAAGTTAACAGTGGTCGGCAGCTCGATACCAATAGGGGCGCCTTCATAGAACTGAATGCCGATTGTCATGTTCTCTAATAGGTAGTTAGGAGCATCGCCTAAATCAGCTTTGGTCAGGCCGACCTGATCAAAACTATTAGTGTCCATAAAATAATACTCGTCACCGGTGCTATAAAGGAACTGCATCTGCTTAGTTTCTACAATTGCCCGCTCGACTCTTTCACCGGCTCTGAAAGTCATTTCCCTAACAGCCCCGGTTTTTACATTTTTAAGCTTGGTGCGGACAAAAGCTGCGCCCTTTCCTGGTTTTACGTGCAGGAATTCAACTACACTGTACACGTCACCTTCAACTTTAATCGTTAAGCCTGTCCGCAGATCATTGACTGATATCATATTTTAACATCCCTTCTTTTAAAAATCTATTCTATAATCACCATTTCTTTTGAAGTTTGAGTAAGAATTTTGCAGCCGGTTTCTGTGACCACAACCAAGTCCTCAATCCTTACTCCTCCCCACCCAGGCAGATATACTCCCGGCTCCACCGTTACAACCATCCCCGGTACCAGAGTTTCCTCATCCAGCTGCGATAAGCGGGGTTCTTCGTGAATCTCCAAACCAACAGCATGACCTAAGCTGTGACCAAAGTTATCGCCATATCCGGCACTGGCGATAATATCCCTGGCAGCGCTGTCAACCTGTTTACCAGTCAAACCCGGCTTAATAGCCGCCAAAGCCGCAAGCTGAGCCTCCAGAACCAAATTATAGATCTCCAGATGCTTATCCGTCGGTTTGCCGACAATAAGTGTCCTCGTCATATCAGAGCAGTATCCTTGATAAACGCAGCCCATATCAATTACGATAAAGTCGCCGCGGGTAAACTGTCTCTCTCCCGGCACTGCGTGGGGCAGGGCACCTCGCGGTCCCGAACCAACAATCGGATCAAAGGCGATTGCTTCCGCCCCAAGCCTGCGCATAGTGTACTCTAGCTCTAAAGCCAGCTCAATTTCTTTCATCCCAGGCTTGATTGTAGGAATCAACTCCTGCAGAGCCTGGTCCGCAATCTCGACCGCCTTAGTGATTTTCTCAATCTCCTCGTCGGTCTTGACCATCCGCAGCTGAGCAACCCAATTCTTGGTGGGAACAAACTCCACCTCAAAATTGCGCTGCCAATGATTAAGCTGATCCACAGTGATGAATTCACTCTCAAAAGCAATGCGCTTTACCCCATATTTCTCAATTAAACTTTGAAGCGTCTCTGTTAAAGTGGACTCCTGCTTTACAATCTCCCAACCCGGACTCTGCTCTGCAGCTTGTTCTGTATAGCGAAAATCAACGATAAGAATATTTGTGTCATGTCCGATCCATACCAAGCCGGCACTTCCAGTAAATTTAGTTAGGTACCGTCTGTGAGTTTTATATGTAGAAATAAAAACATCGCAATTATTCTCTGCTAGTCGCCTGCGAATTTGTTCTAACACTTATCTTCTCCTCTCCACATAAAAAGTCGATTAATCCCTGCAGGGCTAATAAATACCCGAAATCACCGAAACCGGAAATCTGTCCGATACACACCGGTGCAATCACTGAAGTATGGCGAAACGGCTCCCTCTGGTATATTCGGGATATGTGAACTTCAACTGCCGGTATGCTCAATGCCTTTATACAATCGCGGATCGCATATGAATAATGAGTATACGCTCCGGGATTAATAATTAAACCAGCAGCATCACGGTGTTTTTGCAAGAAATCAATGATTTCTCCCTCTCCGTTAGCTTGAAAGCACTTTAGACTAAAACCCTGCTTCTCTGTGGCTCGAATCATCATCTGTTCAATATCAACCAAGGTCGTGTCGCCGTATACTTCCGGCTCCCTGGTTCCAAGCAGATTTAAATTTGGTCCGTTTACTAATAAGATTACCATCGGTTCTCACCACTACTCAATTAGTCTTAACACAGCGTCAGCCGTTTGTTCAATACTTAATGCCGTTGTATCGATGCAGGCATCGGCAAGCTGTTCATAGAACATGTGGCGCTGCATCAGCAGCCGGCGAATTTCAGCCAAAGGATCTGCCACATTAAGCAGCGGCCGATCCTGAGAGCAGGCGGTTCGCTCATAAATCACTTCAGGGGCAGCTTTAAGCCAGATTATCTTATTGCCCTTTCCCTTACTTTCAAGCAGCATCCTGCGCGAAGGTTCATAGGTGACTATCCCGCCTCCGGTAGAAATCACCTGGTGGGAGTTTTTCAGAATCTGATCCAAAGTTTCGGCTTCAGCAGACCGAAAGTATCCCTCACCATGCTCGCGAAAGATGTCTTTAATGATACGGTTAAGCCTGCGCTCCAGCTCAGCATCACAGTCGATAAAAGACCAGCCGGCTTGCTCCGCGCAGACCCGTCCCACACTAGTTTTTCCCGTACCCATAAATCCAATCAGAGTCAAATTAGCAATCATAAGCACTAACTCCTGCACTATCCGGCACTACAATTAGAGTTAAACACTTCTCTATATTACGTGGAAAATCCTGCCAAATAAAAACAACTCCTGAATATAGGAGCTGTTTTACCTATCTACCGATTTTGCTGCAAAATATAAGGTTATATCAACACCATTATCTGCTTTTTTCATTCCCACATCAGCCAGCTGACAAGCAGCCAAACTAGGATGTGCCTGCTGCAGCTGTTTCACCTTGTGGCGGATAGCGGCTAAAACGCTGTCGCTGTCTGCGTACGGAACATTAACCTGATAGACATATGAATGCATGTCAACCCCTCCTGCTAACAGTATAAGCAGGAGGGCCCTAGGTTATTCCATTTTTCCCCCGATTAAATTCGGACGCACGGTAAATTCCACCCCATGAGGAATAGTCAGCTCCCCAACGATAGATTTGTGCCGAATCGATATCCAACCAAGGCCGTGGACATATAAATCATGCTGAGGATCAATCCTAACTTCTGCTCGCTGCCACTTTGCTACCGCGCAGGATGCGCATCTGCTTTGGAGCCAATCATCAAGCTTTTGAACATTGGCCCGCTGCCACTTAACCTGGGAGGCAGTAAAGCCAATCAGGAGAGCATCATCCTCGAGAGGCCGAAAGGCTGCCAAACCCGGAATTACCAGCGCTCCCCGCGTATTGAGCCTATATACTCCCACATTTAACCTCTGGGAGGGAATAAGTTTAACCGCGCAATCCAAACATACCAGATCCGTAAGCCGTCCTTTGGGAGCCAATCCCGGCGAGTCGCTCAATACTAAGCCGTGCGCCAGATTCCACCTGGTGCAGGCTACCGTTGTACCGGGAAAACGCGCCGTTGTTGGGGTAAGACCGCGATTTTTACCATCCTTCTGAAGAATTTTAGTAATTAACGTTGACTTCCCCGCATTGGTTACACCAGCCACCAGCCATCTGCGCGCATCAGATTCAGCTAAGACGGCCAAAAGCTCTTTAATTCCATAACCAGTGGTGCTGCTGATAGGAATCACTTCACCATCGATACGGCGGCAGCTTAAACGCTTCACTGCCCATTCCACCGCTTCTGAAACAGGTGTTTTCGGGGGAAGCAGATCTACTTTATTGAGTGCAATAATAACGTTTTCTTTGGCCGCAAATTGCTCGATCTGCGCTGGAATGCTGGCTTCGAAATCCATTATATCTAGAATTACAATAACACCCTGCGCCCAGTTGAGCCCGTGGGCAATTACTTGCTCCGCATCAGACATGCCCGAATAGTCTTCATGCTTTCCATAGTGTTTAATGCGGTAGCAGCGCTGGCAGATCAGCTCTTTTCCTGGCTCATTCAGCAGATGCGCAGGCAGATATCCGACCGTATTTGGATTCTCTGATTGTATATATGCACCGCAGCCGCGGCACTGTCTTTTTATACTCATTCTTTCCCTCCGTCGCGTTGATTTACTGCTTCTGCTGTCAGCATTCCTTTTTTAACAAACTTTTTCAGCATGCGCCGCTCCAATTTCCGGACAACCCTAGTTGTTCCAAGTTCCTTTGTGCCGAGCGGCGTGATTAATATAGAATAAATTCCTAGCCGGTTTGCACCTAGAATATCAGTGAACAGCTGATCACCAATCATCGCGGCTTCAGAAACCTTTTTACCTAAGATCCTTAAGGCTTTCCGAAAAGGTGTCCGTTTCGGCTTAAATGCCCAAATAACTGCCGGGATGTCCATTTCTTCAGCAAAGCGCTTCACCCGCTTCGGCTTACCGTTAGACACTAAACAGACTTTAAATCCTTTCGCTTTAGCCTCCTCAATCCATAACCTAAATTCACTGTCCAGCCGATCACTATCATACTGAACCAATGTATTGTCTAAATCCAGCAGCAGACAAGAGATCCCCTGTATGCGCAAAACATCCAAATCTATATCAGTCACTCGGTTGCACACCTGATCTGGCAGTAACAGCTTCATGGCAGCTCCTCATTTAACTCGTTTTCCTTATTATACCACAAGTATGGTCAAACATAAAAAGGGGCTGAGCGCCCCGATGGTTAATCTAAGCACATTTTTTCCTGAAGTTTTAATAATGCTCGCTTCTCTATTCGCGATACATATGAACGGGAAATTCCCATGCGTTTGCTGATTTCCCGCTGTGTCTGCCTTTCCTCATCACCCAGCCCGTAGCGCAGTATCAACACCTGTTTTTCCCGCTGACTCAAACATTTGAGTTTATCGCGGAGAACCTCTTGGTCAACTTGGAGCTCAACCTGGTCAAAAACATTATCGGTATCGGTTCCGAAAATATCGATCAGACTCAGCTCATTACCTTCGCGATCCGATCCAATTGGATCATACAGCATAACCTCTTTTTTGAGTTTTTTAGTAGAACGCAGATGCATTAATACTTCATTCTCAATACAACGAGCTGCATAGGTTGCGAGCCGAGTTTGCTTATCCGGATCATAAGTATTGATTGCCTTAATCAGTCCAATCGTGCCGATTGATATTAGGTCCTCCAGATCTTCGCCTTTTTTGTCAAACTTCTTTACGATATGCGCAACAAGCCTGAGATTTCGCTCTACCAAAAAGTTCCGCGCTTCAATACTTCCCGCCTTCATTGCCTCCAGCAGTTCTTTCTCTTCAGCTGGATGTAAAGGTTTGGGAAAAACATTAGAGTTTGAAATATACGAAACGAGCAGACCGATGCCTTCAAAAACCCATCCAACAGCAAAGGCCGCTAACGCTGCAAGCATCCTGTCACCCCCCGATCGAAGATGCGCAAAAACTCTGACTCTACATCTTATGTTCGGAGGGGTGATTGTGTGTCTGTCTATGATGGTTTAAATTTATGTCAGATCTGGTCCGGTTCGTATCCAGCCCGTTTCAGCGCCCCGATAACCTGACAAGCGTGGGCTTGATCTCGAGTTTCAATGTTCAGAATAACTTCGGTGCTGTTCAATAATAGATCGAGAGCGAGTCGATTATGATACACCTCAATAATATTTGCCTGCGCTGATGCTACAATGCTCATAAGTTCCGCTAGCGCTCCGGGAAGGTCAGGAATAATCACACGGAGTCGGACACGCCGGCCGGCTCTTACCAGTCCACGCTCAATGATCCTGGCAATCTGATTGACATCAATATTGCCTCCGCTTAAGACCAAGACTGTGTTGCCCTGAGGGAGTTCCAGATGATTATGGAGCAGAGCTGCCAGAGTTACAGCGCCCGCACCTTCCAAAACGAGCTTACTTTTTTCTAACGCAAAGAGAATTGCGTCAGCTATTTCTTCATCAGGCACGGTTACCAGCTGATCCACATATTTCTGTACCAAAGCAAATGTAAGTTCGCCGGGCTGCTGAATCGCTATTCCGTCTGCAATGGTAGCTGCCAGCGGCAGCTTTTCAATCCTACCTAGATTGACAGCATTGGCCATGGACGCCGCACCTGCTGCTTCAACCCCGATAATCTTAACAGCAGGACTGGCTTCTTTTAAACAAGCAGCGATGCCGCCAATCAGTCCACCGCCTCCAACCGGCACAACCACACAGGCTGTTTCATCCAATTGCTCAAGCAGTTCTAAGCCAACTGTGCCCTGACCCGCTATAATGTCCAAATCATCAAAAGCATGAATGAAATGATGATCTTTCTCGATATGCTGCTGGAAGGCTTCAGCAAAACAATCGTCCATCGAACTGCCCGTCAACACCACCCGAGCACCATAGGCTTTAGCCGCATTAATTTTGGTAATAGCTGCGCTTTGAGGCATTACAACCGTACTGGGCAAATTGAGCAGAGCCGCAGCATAAGCCACTGCCTGCCCATGATTTCCCGCCGAAGCAGTAATCACGGATCTTACCTCTTCAGTTTCGGTCAAACGTTTAAGTTTATGATACGCTCCCCGGAGTTTAAAAGACCCCGTCTTCTGCCTGTTTTCCAGCTTGAAAAAGATGCGGCGTCCGCACCGCTCGCTTAAATAGGATGCGAAATCCAGGGGAGTCTTTTTGATAACAGGTTTGATCACCTGTGCTGCAGCTCGGATCTTCACTAAATCAAGCATTTTATTCACCTCTAGATGCTAGTTTTCCCGTCTGGGGCTGAATTTTACCTGCGGTGCCAAATCCACGAGAAAACACAACATCTAGTATAATTTTAGCCATTAAAACTCAATATATAAGCTTTGACATTAACTGGCATGTGCTCTATTATTAAAACTGAATTGATTTATGGGGAGGAATTACGGGTGAGTTCTACGCTAGTTGCACAAAAAACAGAGATTAAACAAATTATAAAACGAGACGGTCGAACAGTGCCTTATGATGCAAGCAAAATCCGCAATGCCGTGGCTAAAGCTGCTGAACACATTGGTTGTGATCCAGCCATTGCTGATGAAGTTACCAGTATTGTGGAGGAGCATCTTGACGATAAATTTAGAGATATCAAACCGCATGTGGAAAACATCCAGGATTTAGTAGTCATGGCTATTAAAGAACTTGGGTATTTGGAATTAAGCGAAGCGTATGTGAGCTATCGGGAGAAACGCAGCCGCGTGCGGAGAGCAACTTCCGGACTGCATAAGAAATTGGAGAGTATTGTTTGGAATCTGAATCGGGGTGTTGAAGCAAATGCTAATGTCGGCTCAAATTTTTCCGCCAAACTGCTTCTGGGAGCCAGTGAAGCTTTTAAAGAGTTTTATCTTGATGCGGTAATTCCTGAGCACATTGCTGATGCACACCGCAGCGGGCGCATACATATTCACGATTTAGACAGCTATGGAACAACTATTAACTGCCTTCAGATCCCTTTTGGAAAGATCTGGGACCGGGAAGGCTTCAGCACAGGCTATGGCTGGCTGCGGCGTCCCAAACGGATCAGCTCTGCTCTTGCCCAAGAAGCAATTATACTCCAGTCAAATCAAAACGATATGTTCGGTGGTCAATCGGATCCCCGCTTTGAGGACGCAGCAAGGTTTATTCCGGAAGAATACGAAACTTTAGCAGCGATTCCAGAATCTGAGCTCACACCTGAGCAGCGGGACACCAAAGCAGCTATCGAAAAAGAAGCCTATCAGGCCTGCGAAGCTCTGGTCCACAACCTGAATACGATGCATTCGCGGGCGGGTTCGCAAGTCCCTTTCTCCACTCTAAACCTTGGTTGTCCGAAAAATCACCGTGAACATATGCTGGATACTCAACTCCTGCTTGCTTTTAACGCTGGCTTGGGACGCGGCGAAACCCCGATTTTCCCAAACCTGGTTTTTCGCCTCAAAGCCGGAGTAAACTTTAATCCGGAAGATCCCTATTATGACCTTTATCAGCTGGCTGTTAAGGTTGCCAGCAGGCGGATGAATCCCACTTTTTCATTCATGGATTCCTCATTTAACGCCCCTTATGGGGACTTGGTGGCATACATGGGCTGCCGCTCCCGCGTCATAGCTAACAAACATGGACAAGCTGTCTCCGAGGGCAGAGGTAACCTAGCACCGGTCAGCATAAATCTAGTGCGCATTGCAATTGAGTCAGACGGTGCCCTTTACCAGAAAGACTTATCCAGTTTTTGGTCTAGATTCGATGAGACTCTCCGGATGGCAGAAGAACAGCTGATGCACCGCTTTGAAGTTCTCTGCAAACTGCGGGTAAAAGATCTGCCGTTTACTATGGGTCAGCATCTCTATATGGGTTCCGAAAACCTATCTATGGATGACAGCATTGCAGAAGCTATTAAACACGGTACACTTTCCATTGGCTATATTGGTTTAGCTGAATGTCTCACTGCCCTTACCGGAAATCATCACGGTGAAGATGAGGATTCCTATCAGCTCGGTTTAAAAATTGCCGCTCACCTGCGCCGCTTCTGTGAGGATATGGGCATCCGCCACAATTTGAATGTTACCTGCTATGCCACACCAGCGGAAGGTCTATCGGGCCGCTTTGTAGCAATTGATAGAGAGCGGTATGGGTTGATTCCTGGAGTTACTGATCGCGAGTTCTATACTAACTCGTTCCATATACCCGTTTACTACCCCATCTCGATCGCTGAAAAGATCAAGCTGGAAGGCCCCTTCCACCGCTATCATGATGCAGGACATATCTCATACATCGAGGTAGAAGCTCCCCTTGCAGATAATCCACAGGCGCTCGAACAGATGCACCGAATGATGGCTGCAGCAGATATGGGTTATGCCGGTGTCAACTTTCCCATTGATGAGTGCGAAGACTGCGCTTTCCACGGCATTATCGGCGAAACATGTCCAAACTGCGGCAGCGCTCACATCAACCGGGTCCGCCGCGTCACCGGCTATTTATCCTATACGCACCGCTTTGCCAGCGGCAAAAAATCGGAATATGAAGCAAGAATAACTCACAACTAATAATATTGAAGCTGCTATTGTATTAGTTAATAGCAGCTTCTTTCAATAATTCTTCACATTCGTTTTTCAACCAATCACCTAGGTCTGTGGATAAATGATAATAAGACCATGTTCCCACTATCCGCCGTTCAATCAAATCAGCATCGAGCAGTATTTTTAAATGATAGGATACTTTCGGCTGACTTAGATCCAATTCCCTGCATAAATCAGCAACACACATTTCCTGCTTCTTCAGAAGACATAGGATTTTGAGTCTGATTGGATCAGCTAATAAATGAAAGCTTTTTGCAGTAGTTTCTAACTTAACCATGTTCACCTCTCCTGTGATTGTGGTTATTTGCACAAATGTATATTAAAAAAGGGGTTTACTGAAATCTTATAAAAATCCGCTTACTAGAATTGTGTACTTTATCTCGAATTTATCTATGTTAAATATATCACAAATCAGATCCAAGTGCAATATCTAACTGTCTCCTTTTTAGCTAAAAATACCTTTGACTTGTAATATATTTCTATGTTATGCTAAGAAACCGTAACAAGGCATCTGCCGCAGAAGGAGGTAATCAAATGCGGAAAAGTCTTACTAAAGGACTGTTGATAGTGATACTGCTGCTCTACAGCTTCTCAACGCTCGCTTCAGCAGCGGTTTCGATCAGCAGCCTTACTTTTACTTTGAATACAATCCCAGCGTCAAATTCACTTTCGGGGAGAATTTACGCCTCCGAATCTGGGCAGCCGCTCCAAAGCGGCACTGTAATAGTGGCTGAAAAATCAACAGCGATACAAAATGGCAGTTATGCTGTCAAAGATATACCTGCTGGAGTTCATACGATTGAAATCTCCGGTCCTTATCGACAGCAGTTCAAAGGAGCAGTTAAAATTGAACCAGGTGCTAATCAGCAAGATTTTATGATTAATCCTCACTTCAGTCAGGAAGAAATCGACCTCTTAGCTAGAATAACCCGAGCAGAGGCCGAAGGTGAATCTGAACTCGGCAAAACTGCTGTAGCAGCATCGATATTAAATCGGGTTCAAAGCGAGCGCTACCCTTCAACAATAGCCGGCGTTGTTTATCAGCGGGTTAACGGCAGATATCAGTATTCACCTGTCGCGGACGGCCGCATCAATCTTCCTCCCCGCCCCACCGATTATCAAGCTGCCTTTAGGGCATTAGCGGGGAACGATCCCTCAAACGGTGCTACAGGGTTCTTTAATTCTGCCAAGACACGCGACCGATGGGTGCGTTCCCATCCTGTAACCGCTGTAATCGATGGTCACACATTCTTCAAATACTAAAAAAGCTGTTTTGCCAATGGCAAACAGCTTTTTCCATGCTCTAAACTATTCTCCACCCATACCGGAGGTACCCATTGTTTCCACAATTTTACTCTGGTTAATAACAAATACGATAATCGGCACTGCCATCATAACCAGGGTGATTGCGGCTGACACACCGGCGCGAGCAATTCCACCGGCTGCTACCTGACTCAGCGCATAAGGCAGAGTCTTGAGTTCCTCAGCGTAAATAAACAGCGAACCTGTTTCTTTCCAGAGGTTTTGGAATACCAAGATAATCAAAGTCAACCATGCCGGTTTTACCAGCGGCATCACAATCTGAGCGTAGATTCTAAACTCACTGGCGCCGTCAATTCGGGCAGCCTCCAGCAGCGAGTCGTGAACCATTGCTCCTATAAAGTTCCGCATCAGGTACAATCCCAATGTCCACTGCCACTGCGGCACGATGACTGACCAATACGTGTTAACCCATCCTAACCAAGAAATGGTTAAATAGTTAGGAATCGAGGTTACTGCCGGTGAAAACATCAAAGATAATACGATAACCTGGTTAATTAAATTCCTACCTGGGAAGACATGTTTTGACAGGGCGTAAGCCGCCAATGAACCGGTAATCACGTTTCCAAGCATACCTACAATAACGATAAACAATGAGTTAAACAGATATCTGGTGATCGGAACCCATGATTTCCCCATCAAAACCAGCAAATCGTTAAAGTTATCCATGGTAGGATTCCTAACGAAGAACTGGGGTGGGAACAGCCACAGTTCGTTTAAGGGCTTAAATGCCTGACTGATGGTGTACACCATCGGCATGGCCATGAAAGCCGCTCCCAGTGCTAGAAAGAAAAATATGACTAAATCTCCGCCCGTTGAACGAGACAACCGTTTTTTTCTAATTTTTATAGCCACCGCAATCCCTCCTAAGACCCGACCTTATTGAGCATCCGCTGTACTAATCTCTGGCTGCCTACCATGACTAAGAACAATACTACCGATATTGCAGATGCGTATCCCATTTCGTAACGCACATTACCGTAGTCGAGCAAGTGCTGCATAACCGTCCAGGTTGCATAGTCTGTGGGAGTCGGTCCGGTTAGCGCTTGAATCTGGCCGGCAGCGTTAAATGCTCCCGTAATCGACATAATAGCACCAAACATTAAATAATCGCGCATGGTTGGCAGAGTCAGATACCATAATTCCTGCCATCTGTTCCTAATGCCATCGATAGCTCCCGCTTCGTATAAAGACGGGCTGATACCCTGGAGACCGGCAATAAAGACCAGGAATGTAGTACCTAAACTCATCCACAGCGACACAACAATTACAATCGGCATCATCCAAGTTGGGTCAACGAGCCACTGGATTGGCCTATCGATAATACCTAGATTTAACAAATGGGCGTTGATATAGCCGTAGGTATCACCACTAAAGAGCCACAGCCACACAACATATACGTTACCGGAAATTGAAGGTGCATAGAATAACAAGGTCATAAATGCGCGTACCTTTGGCTGCAGTTCGTTAATGAACCAAGCAAAGAGGAAGCACATCATGTAGCTGACCGGGCCGGTAATCACTGCAAAAAGCAGCGTATTCTTCACTGCGATTAAGAACACTTCGTCCGCTAAGAAGAGGCGAATATAATTGGTCCATCCGATCCAAGTCGGGAACTCTAACATATTAAAATACGTAAAGCTGAGGATAATGGATAAGAGCACCGGAAATACTGTAAAGACTGTGAACAAAAGGATAAATGGTGCTAAGAATAGGTATGAAACCTTGCTTTTTTTCATACGTGTCCAAAGACCTTCTTTACGCTCTACCCCTGGACGGATCGCTTGTTTACGAGAAACTACAGAACTCACAATGAGTCCCTCCAATCCTGGAAATATTTTGCCGCAATTCCACCGCAGGTTTCCCTGCGGTGGAATTACTGATTGCTGCTATTATTGTTCATCCTCTAATCTATATAAGTGAGTGTAATGACTCCAGTACAGATCCTTCAATTCCTGACTCAAGTTGTTGTAGTCAACCTCCAGACCGAACTCATCACGCTTACGGGCAATTTCTTCGTTGATAGCGCGGTCGTACTCCAATATCGATTCACGCAGCGGCTCGTTGTTAATTACAACTGCACGGAACAGCCAGTCGAACTGACGGTTTACGTAGTATCCACCGAGTACAGCTGGAACTCCTTCTACCCAGCTCCACTGTTCAAGGAGCACATCCCGGTCTTCAACGTTCCACGGCAGCATGGTCAGGGCTTCAACGTTTGCAGTAGCATAGCGAGCTGCTGCCCCCATCAAGCTCTCCATCTCACGTCCAAAGCGGGCTTGAACTTCTGCCGATGTCCACCACTTCAAGAATTCCCATGCCCAATCCTTCTTAGTAGAACCTTCGAGAATAACCGCACCGGAAGTTCCTGCCGGTACCGCAACTGCTCCTGGAGCAACTGCTGTTCCCGCAACAGGAACAGTTCGATTAATGGTGCCGTCCTCCATGAGGGTTCCCGGAACCATGGTCATGCCCCATTCTCCGCGAAGCTCCGGAGCAAATACTGCTAAAGTATTATAGAGTCCATAGTTCGCAATCAAGATCGGCATTTCACCTGTACGGAATCGGTTTGCCTCGTTATAGTCAAGGAGCATATTGTGCAGTGTATACAGGTTAGTTAACTCTTTAAAGGTTTGAACTGCAATCTCAGAATCCAGATTGGTCATAATTACGTCTTCTTTGAACAGAGGCACTCCCTGCTGATACAGGAACATTTGGTAAGTGCTCATGTTCGGTCTGAGACCGAAATCCATGTTCTCTTTCTGCAGTTCAGGAATGATAGCATAAACATCATCCCAGGTTTGAGGAACTTCAAGTCCCATCTCCGCCAGAACGTCTTTCCGATAGAACATCATCGGGAAGCCCTGTACCTCAGGCAGAGCAAATACTTTATCTCTAAATCTAAAGGGTACAAACGCACTCTTCATAAATCTCTGGGCAATTTCTTCGAAGTCATCAAACTGGGTTAGGTCAGCCAATGCCTTCCGGAATGCCAAGTCCATGTTGGAAGCTCCCAGAGCAACATCCGGATGTGTTCCTGCAATAATTGATGGAATTAGCAGCGAATCCATGCTTTGAATCAGCTCTAAATCCACCGGAATACCAGTTGCAGGTGTAAAGCTGTCTTCAATCATCTGCTTCAGGACTTGGGCCTGGTCGCGTCCGGATCCAATCCATACCCGCAATACTTCATCTACATCACCCAGCTCTCCTCTGTCACCAACACGAGTGTAATCATAGGTGAAGGAAGACAGAAAAGCCTTAATCTCATGACCGATTGTTTGAATCGTAGTCGGCTGCGCCTTAGGAATCTCTTTATCCGGTGAAGCCACAATGATGTAGTCGATCTGCACTGGTTGTTCCATTGTTTGGTTCATCCAGGTTCCAAGTGCACCCACGTTGTCGCGGTATTCTCCAATCAGACTGGGGATTGCATACGGTCTATTTGCCATATCATTCAGCAGTCTAGCAAAGGAGGTCAGCACCGCAATGTGTCCACCTTTTTGACCGGTGTACTCTTCAAATTCGTTAGCAATCTCACTTAATACCTCGGCCTGCTCCCTCAGGGCATCAATTAAGCCCGGAATTCTCTTATCCAACTCATAACTGCGGAGCGGGTCAGGTTGTCCGGATGTGATCATGATAATCCGGCGGTAAATTGTGTTCAGATCATAAATCGCATTTTCGGTTCTGCGGAGAATCTCAGCTGAATCTCCTAAAACAGCTTCCAGAGTCAGCGTGTGTTTGCCGGCTTCTAAATAAACCAGCGCTGTATCTCCGTCTGCGGTAGTCGGTGTAACATTATTGTAGCGGTTGTCAAATGGGAACCGTAGGGCATTAGCTTCTAAAAATGGCACTTTGCCGTCAATCAGCATCCGTCTAGAGGTATAAATTCCCCGACGCTGATCCTGCTTACCTTTAATAACAATCTTATAGAGTCCGGTTTCGGGAACTTCAAACTCCCAAGTTGCCCAATCTCCAACTGTTTTCCAGCCGGTCCCGCCAATTGAGTTGAGACGGATTTCTGCTGGATGGTATGGCTCGAGAGTCGGATCACCCATATCGTGCTGTGGCATAATTGTCGGGCTCGAACGATACAATGCTTCTTCGCCCTGGATTTTCTTAAACACATCGGTTGCCGGTTGATAACCCAGTCGATCGTATTCGGCTCTCACCTCAGCGTATGGACGAGGCGCTTCGTGCTGATACAATCTTAGCGAATGGATTACTACGCTTTCAGATACAGCATCCAATCTAATAGTATTAGTCCCTTGCTGGAAATAAAACAAAAATGGAAGACTTTCATAACCAGACGGGTCGGTCAAAGCTTGTGCGCGCCACACTGGTTTTTCGACCTGTCTCGGTCTTAAGTGGTTACCGTAGATGTCTGATTCAATTGGTCCCTCGTCGCCCCATGTTCTCGGCAGTACTAAATAGCTCGCTTCAGAGAAAGGTCTGGTTCCGTTAATTTCTACAGCTCTTTGGATCGCTGCGCTGCGGCCTAACACAGGATAATATAAAACTTCGAGATTGTAGAACCCGGCTTCTTCAACTTCTACCTGCCATTCTACATATCCCCGTTCACCTATCTGAACGGATAATCCCGGCATGCCTTCATAATCATGAAGGATCTTAATATCAGCTGTTGTGTCAACAATATTTACTGCCGACAAAATAATTTCTTTATCCGGCCGGACAATTTCCGGAAACTGATCCAAGTATTCCGGATAGCTGATCGCACGCCTGTACGCTGTAAGCTGTGCGGTTGCAGAAGCCGCATCCGCTGCTTCGTTTTCTAATAGAGCATTTTCGTCATTTGCTGCTGTCTGCTCTGTAACTACTGCATCTTGTGCCCAAGCTAATTGTGGTAAACCAATAAGGCCAATAATTAAAGCTGAAGCAAGAAGAACAGTAGTAAGAATTGCAGTTTTTCTGTTTCCGTTTTCCCACATTTTCGAGATAATCTCCTTTCTCATCCCAGTAACCAAAGCTAATCAAAGTCGGATAAGTATTAATTAAACACCGATGCAAACAAACCCTCTTATATTTAATAATTATACTTAAGATATATCTGCTGTTGCTGATGCTGATTCAATGCGCGGTATTCCTTACCTCCTTTGCTGCTGAGTTATGCCACAATCCGATTAATATCTCTGCAATATATAATTAACCATTTGTCGTGAATTCCCTTCCCGAAAAAACAACTTTTTTACTGCACCCAGGAAATCTTCTCTGCCCAACTCAGCCCTCTAGTTGCCAAAGAAAGCGCCGGTCTGTATAATAATCTCAAATATACAAGTGAGGATGATTGCAGTGGCGGAATTAAATCTCGGCGGGATTATTCCTGAGTCGGTCGTTGACGGACCAGGTATTCGCTTTGTGGTTTTTGCCCAGGGCTGTCTGCACGGCTGCCCCGGATGCTTTAACCAAGAACTTCAAGCATTCACAGAAAATCGGATTATGACTGTAAATCAAGTCATGGATATGATTGAGCGGTACCAGAGCTCGGGAATAACTTTTTCCGGCGGTGACCCGTTTGAGCAGGTAGATGCATTTACCGAATTGGCTGTTAGGTGCCGCGAAAAAGGTCTGTCAATTTGGTGCTACACCGGATATACCTACGAACATTTGGTTAATTCACCAGATAAATTTCGCCTGCTAGAACAGCTCGATGTTTTAGTAGACGGCCGATTTATTCAAAAATATAAAGACATCAGCCTGCGTTTCCGCGGTTCCAGCAATCAGAGAATTATTGATGTCCAAGCTTCCCTAAAAAGCAGCCAAATCATTCTGTGCGAATGAGCAGCTCTGTTAATGTTATATAAAATATTTTACATTAAGTGGAATTTACATTGGGCTGCTTATCTGCGCCATTTTCCCTCAGGATCTCGGAGATCATTTTTGCTAACTGATCGGCTGCTGCCTTCGCTGCCTCATATCCGGATTCGACATACCTGTCAACCGCGCGAAAATTCATTGGGCTGAGTCTGCCAAGGTGAGGCTGGATAGCAACATCCACCAAACGCAGTTGAGCCAGCTCATTCTGGCGCTGGAGAATATTGCCGGCGTGAATTAAGGACAGCATCACAGTCCGCGGTCGTTGGCTTTCTAAATTCGAATGCAGATCTACCCCGATAATATACTCTGCTCCCAATGAGCGGCAGACCTCTGCTGGCAGATTCTGGACAAGCCCTCCATCAACCAGGAGCCGACCATTGTGCTCTACGGGCTGGTAGATCGCGGGAAGATTACAGCTGATGCGCACAGCCCTTGCTACCGAA
>FZPS01000006.1_pt66 | contig 56320 bp, 46 predicted proteins | sample 1817821 | NCBI WGS metagenome assembly FZPS01 (sample SAMEA104158645, study PRJEB21678) | metagenome | place: Germany | collected 2015-04-21 | reverse complement strand
GTCTGCAACTGATCTGATCCGCTCGTTTACCCCATCCGGATCCCCTTATGCATGGAGCCGGAACTGATCCAGATCCCGTGTCGGTTTCTGTTTCTTTGTCTTTATCTGTTTCTGTCTCTGCTGTGTCGATATCTGAATAACGTGTTATATGTGCGATGTCGAAATAGCCCTCGCGGTATAAAAGCACGATGGCACAAATGAGCATGAAAACTAAAACGGCAGCCGCACGCGGTACGTACTTTTTTGCCGTTTTTGCTGCTTTTTTAATTTTTGCCATAATGCCGTTAATTTTCTTCATCGTCTTTTTTACTTTAATAAAGTTTATTTATATTGTTTCTACCCGATACAATTATCCTTTATACGTTTAATATTTTACTGTTTTTCTTTCGTTTGAGAAAGAGCCGGATGATATCTTTCGTATTGTCGCCTGTATTTTTGCGCTTATTTATGATATTTACTACCTTTGCGAATGCTTATTGAGCGATAAATGATTTCGTATAAAATCGGCTGCATCATTCTGTGTGTGAATGTGAAGTCGGAGACTGATAAAAGCAGGTCGCATGAGGATTTGACTTGTTGCGAAAGTCCCCAGGGGCCACCGATTATAAAGGCAATGGAGCTTACTCCGCTAACCTCAAGCTCCTCAAGGTATGAAGCAAATACTTCTGATGTGAACCTTCGCCCCTCGACGCATAGGGCGATTTTATATGCCTTCTGCGGCAGTGAGCGAAGTATGGAACGCCCCTCGGCAGCTATTGCAGCTGTAATTTCAGCCGCCGTCGGCGAGGACGATGTGCGCGCCTCGGGTATTTCCGTGCGCTCAATGCGGCAAAAGGGAGATAAACGTTTAATATATTCGTCCCGCGCGGCGATAAAGTATGGCTCACGCAGCGCTCCGACTGTTATGACATTAATTTTAAGCATTATTTTTATGTGAAATCCTTAAATCAAGCGAGTTGGAGTATGCGCATCGGCGGCAGTGAGTGATATTTCACTTGTGTCAAAGCTTGCGCGCGAGAGAGCCTCAGAAACTGCCCTCACAGCAATGTCTGGGCGGTTGTTTTCTTTTGATAAGTGTGCGAGCATAATCGAGCGTGCGCCGCCCTCAAAGAGTGTGCACGCGAGTTCTCCGCAGTCATCATTTGACAGGTGCCCGTATGGTGATAAAATGCGCCGCTTTAGCCATTCTGGATATGGCCCGTGCTTGAGCATTGATATATCGTGGTTGGCCTCTATTATTAGGTGCGTGCAGCCGTTAAGTGAAGATATTATTTCACTTGATACATGACCTATGTCTGTTGCAACCCCGAAGCGTATGTCTTTCCCCTCAAATTCGATAGTGTAGCCGACGCTCATAACGGAATCATGAGGAGTCAGGAAGCTGCGGATGGTCATTTTACCGACAGTTTCGGTGTAATATGGCGGGTGAGGAATGGTGTAGTCGTGCATCGTTGACATCTTCCCGAACAGTGCTTCCTCGGACTCCGAGGTTATGTGTATAGGAAGAGGGTGATGCCGGCAGAAAGTATCAAGCGCCGATACATGGTCTTGATGCTCATGTGTCACAAAAATACAGCGCACAAGCGAGATGTCAGCGCCAAGAAGTGAAAGCGAACGCTTAACAGCTCTTGCACTGCTGCCGCAGTCGATAAGTATGGCGTCATTGCCGTAACGAACATAAATACAGTTGCCGCCGGAGCCGGAACACAGTGTATAAATTGATATGTCACCGGCTTCGGTGCGGTCACGTAAAAGGGTGGAGTCCTGTTCTTTAGCGGTGTTTTTGCACCCCGCCAAAGAACCCGAAATTATCATTTGCCTGTAATCTCCGAGAGAAGCTCGAGGATCTTGTCAAGGTAAAAAAGCTCAAATATTTCGTAGATGAAAACGAATATAAGCGGAATGAGGGGGATTATTAGATATTTTACAATGCGGCGGCGTCGCTTGTCAGAGTCAAGATAAGCAGCTTTTTTGTCGTCGCCCCATTCATCCGGAAGCATGTCGGCTGTTATTTGTGTGCTTGACACACCGCGATTCAGTATAAAAATAGCAATGAAAAGGCAAGAGGCAAGGATGAGGTATATCCACATAATGATTATCTTTTCATTCTCAATACATACGCGGTATATCGTGAATATTATAACGAATACGAGAGCCGATATGAGGAAAAGGCGCATGTTAAACTTCTTTTTCCCCTCTTTATTCGGCGTCCCTGTTGTGTGAAGGCTCATAATTCTCCTTATTGGTTACAGCGTTGTTCGAATGCTTTCCTTGTGATGGCTCTTGCCATATAAAGTATTAAGCGTCAGATAATCCTAACAGCTCCAGCACCTCTTACGGCGAGCGTCATGCAGGCGCCTTCCCCGAAAACGCTGTCCATGAGAGCAGCGTAATCTTCGGCAATCTCAGCCGGTACAAATGCCTGTATTGTTCCGGCAAACCCACCGCCATGGACACGCCAAGCAGCCTTTTTACCGGAGAGGAACCCTTCGGTCAGGCAAAGGGCAAGTGAAAGCCCCTGTTCGTCAACTTTTTTCGTTGTATAAACGTTTTGCAGATATTTATAGCTTGAATCACCAGAGGCAAGCACGGCGGCGAAGAATGCGTCGATGTCGCCGGCACGCAACACGTCAGCCGTTTTGGCAACGCGCTCGTTTTCGCGGACAAAGTGATAAGCACGGAGGAGAGCACGGTCGCCGAAGCGCTCTCGCAAAGCGACAGCGTTTGCTGTAAGCTGCGCTTCGCTTACCGGCCGCAGTGTATTTTGCCCGAAAAACGATGCTACCGCCTTCATTTCACTCGGAACGGATGCATAATCGTCATTGAGGTCGGCATGGCTTCCGCCTGTGTTTGTAATGCAGAGACGGTACCCATGTGCGGCAAGGTCAAACCCGAGCTTTTCGGTGACGGGAGATGCCGGATCGGCGAAGTCGATTGTTATAAATCCGCCGGTAGCACATGCCATCTGATCCATAAGGCCGCAAGGCTTGCCGAAGAAATTATTTTCAGCGTACTGTGAAATAATAGCTATTTTGTCGGGGGATATTTTGCCTTCGTTATAGAAGTGGTTTAGTATGTTTCCAACCATAACCTCAAAAGCTGCAGAGGAGGAAAGGCCGGAGCCTTTAAGTACGTTTGAAGTTGTGTAGGCATCAAACCCACCAATATTATAACCATTTTTGCGAAAGCCGTCAGCAACGCCTGCTATTATAGACTGAGAGTTGAAAAACAGCTTTTCGTCGGGAGACGTAAACTTATCCGTATCGACGATGTCCTCGTCAAAGCCGGCGCTCTGTATGCGAATAACGGAGTCTTCACGAACAGCGGCGACTGCCACACAGTCAAGAGTGATAGAAGCAGCTATAACGCGCCCGTACTGATGGTCAGTGTGATTGCCCATTATTTCGCTTCTGCCGGGAACAGAAAAAAGAGAAACATCTCTTTCACCTTTTGGATCGTAAAGCCGCTCAAACTCAGTTATTGCATTGATATAACGAGCACGGCCTGCCAAAACAGCCTCGGGGGTGGAATTTTCATAGAGTGATGCAATAATGGCGTCAAGTCCGCCGCTCAATATGTGTTTTTTAAGTGCAGATGTTTTCATTGTGACACTCCTCCTCCGTTGGGTCACATTTTCAACAGTATTTTACTATAAAAAAGCTTTTAATAGCTACTGTATTTAATCTAATTTTTTATATCAAGCGTCCATCGACGCTGTGACACGCACCGCCTTTTTCGTTTGTGCAGACTCTTCGTCTATTGTAAAGACAACGCCCTGCAGAACTGTGTTGCCATCAGACACTATGAAGCGCGAGGGCATTTTATCACGAAGAAATGTCAGTATGCTTTCAGTTTTTATGCCAAGAACACCGTCTTGCGGGCCTGTCATTCCAAGATCGGTGACAAACCCTGTTCCACCGGGCAAAATACATACGTCTGATGTCGGTATATGCGTGTGTGTGCCCCAAACAGCAGCAACTCGAAGTTCTCTGAGCGAGTCGAAGTAGCGGGCAAAGGCTAATTTTTCGCCCGTTGATTCGGCGTGAAAATCAATAAGGGCAAAGTCATAGTTATGCACCTCACGGCGCAGTATGCGCTCTGTTGTTACAAAGGGACACGCAAGTGGCAGATCCATGTAGGCAACGCCAAGCACATTTAAAACGAGAATGCGCCATCCGGCGATGTTTTTTATTGTATAACCAATACCGGGGGCTGTGTCGGGGTAGTTTGCCGGACGTAGTACACTGTCGGTTCCGTCGATGTAATCTTTAATCTCGATTCTGTCCCAGATGTGATTGCCGCTTGTTATGACATCAGCACCCCCGTCAAGGATTGTTCGGGCAAGAGAGGGCGTCAGACCGCGTCCTGCGGCTGCGTTTTCACCGTTGACAACTATAAAATCAACGTGTGGTATTGCTCCTCCATGCAAAAGAACATGCAAATCGGAGGCCGCGCGGTCTCCTACAATGTCGCCGACCGCAAGTACTGTCATGCTCATTTATGCGTCCTCCATTTGATCCATATAATTGTGGTAAGGACGGAAGCAAAAACACGTTCTGCCCCCGTCCTTACTATGTGTTTTTGTTTTGAGTGTTTGCTTTGATATTGACAAAAGCTGTTACAATTTTTGATTAACGCATTTAAGTTTTGTCTGTATTTCAGTGTTCGGCGTTTAGCTTTTATGAGAATGTCACGCCACGCGGCGGTTTATTTTATATTAACGGGCAAAACCCGCTGTTTTCTTCCGTGTTATATAATTTATATAAACGGCGGAGAGGTACCGCCGGGATAAAACACCGCATACTTACGCGTTACTCTTTGATGTTACATTTAAGCGTCACACAACAACTGTATGTGCTTATAATAAAAACTTTAAAAAGCTTACTTTGCGTAGCCAATTACTCTACTCTCACGAATCATATGAACTTTTATCTGGCCGGGGTAATCAAGCTCGGATTCAATGCGCTTGACAATCTCGTGAGCAACTATCTTCATTTTGTCGTCACTTATTACATCAGGTTTTACCATGATGCGTATTTCTCTGCCGGCCTGGATGGCGTATGATTTTTCAACGCCTTCTGCTTCGTTTGCAATTTCCTCAAGCTTTGTCAGCCGCTTAATGTAGTCCTCAAGATTTCCGCGCCTTGCACCAGGTCTTGCTGCCGATATAGCGTCTGCTGCTTGAACAATAAGCGCTATTGTTGAGCGAGGCTCGACATCGCCATGATGTGCTTCTATTGCGTGGACAACTTCTTTGTTCTCGCGATATTTCTTTGCTACATCGACACCAAGCTGAACATGTGAGCCTTCGGTTTCTTGTGTAAGAGCCTTGCCTATGTCATGTAAGAGTCCCGCACGACGGGCAAGCAGTGAATCTACACCAAGCTCATCGGCGAGGATGCCTGAGAGCAGAGAAACTTCGATTGAATGAACAAGTACGTTCTGACCAAAGCTTGTCCTGTACTTTAAACGTCCGAGGAGTTTTACAAGCTCCGGATTTATGCCGTGAACTCCCGTGTCGAATGTAGCGCGTTCACCAGCTTGCTTGATTGATGCATCGACCTCACGGTGCGCCTTCTCAACCATTTCTTCGATGCGAGCCGGGTGAATGCGCCCGTCGGTAATAAGCTTTTCAATCGCTATGCGAGCGATATCACGGCGGATTGGGTCAAATCCTGAAATTGTTATTACCTCCGGCGTATCATCAATGATGAGATCGACACCTGTCAGCGTTTCGATTGTGCGGACATTTCGTCCCTCACGTCCGATTATGCGGCCTTTCATCTCTTCGTTCGGGAGGTTGACGACTGAGACAGTCATCTCTGAAACATGGTCAGCAGCACAACGCTGGATGGCAAGTGAAAGTATGTTTTTAGCTCTTATATCTGCCTCTTCCTTGAACTGCTGTTCGTAAGCGGAGATCTTCATCGCCGTTTCATGCTGTAACTCTTCGTCAAGAGTACGCATCAGCTCTTCTTTTGCCTGTTCGCAGGTCAACCCAGCCAATCTTTCAAGAACGGACCGCTGCTCGGCTATTAAACGCTTTATTTCCTCGCTCTGAGTTTCTACTTTACTGAGCTTTTTAGCTAAAAGTTCTTCCTTGCGCTCAAGGGATTCTGATTTGCGATCAAGGGTTTCTTCTTTTTTAGCTAATCGATTTTCAGTATTTGTAATTTCGCGGCGTCTTTCTTTTATCTCGCGATCAGCTTCGTTTTTTGCTCGAAGTATTTCTTCCTTTGCCTCAAGTAGAAGTTCTTTCTTCTTTGTTTCGGACGTCTTCAATGCTTCGGCTACTATCCGCTTAGCTTCTTGTTCAGCCGAACCAATCTTGGCCTCGGCGACACGCTTGCGGAAAAGTATGCCGAGAAGCACTCCAACAAGCAAGCACATGACAGCCGCGAGTATTGCCCATAAAATATCGGGCACTTTAGCACCTCCTTCTTTCGTGATTTTCTTTCATATAACACTAATTTTATCAAATGTTAAAGAAGTAAGCGGCGCGCAGGGGGAGAGCAAACCGCCAGCTAATTTATATTATTTTATATCCTAAAAGGTTTTACTGTCAAGAGAAATTATAGTCAAATGCCGCTGTAGCGGCACTCCAAGTTGTAAATTTTATTTGAAATATTACGCTTGTGGCTGACATACATTATAATACTAATGTATAATTACACGTAGACTTTTTAAAATATTTCATCTGGGAGGATGTGCTTTTATGAACGGATATAAGCGTATAACCCCCACCGAGCTTGACGGAAACGTCTTTCGCATGATTGGGGAAGACTGGATGCTTGTCACGGCGACTGATGCAAAGGGCGGCGTCAATACGATGACAGCAAGCTGGGGCGGAATGGGCATCCTCTGGGGAGAGCCTGTGTGCTTTGTATTTGTACGTCCACAGCGCTATACTCACGAGTTCACCGAGTCCGGCGATAAAGTTACGCTTTCATTTTTCGGCGGCGGCAACCGCAATGTCTTAAATTATTGCGGCAGTGTAAGCGGACGCACCACTGATAAGATAAAAAATGCCGGCCTTACAAAGGTCGTCACCGATGAGGGCGCCGTTGGCTTTTCCGAAGCGAAAATTATTATCTCCTGTAGCAAGCTTTACTCAGATAAACTGAAAAAAGAATGCTTCCATGAAGCGGCACTTCTTAACAATTATAGAAACAACGATTTCCACACTGTATATGTCTATAAAGTCGAGGGCGTATATACAAAAAACGAACTCTGATTTTTAAGCATAATAATATAAAAGGCAAATATCATAAAGAGAAGTAGCTGAATAAAATCAGCCGCTTCTCTTTGTTTTTTACCTATTAAGCGAAAAATTTTACCGCATACGGCTCATGCGCTTGACAACGCTTTCGTATTCTTCCTCATAGGTGACAGTGCGTTTCGCGACGCCGCTTTTGATTGCAGCACATGCGACAGAGGCGGCAACGGCGGGAGCTACGCGGCGGTCAAAAGCCGCAGGGATGATGTAGTCAGCCGAAAGCTCCTCGTCGGATATTAAGCTGGCAAGCGCATTTGCGGCGGCAATCTTCATTTCGTCGTTGATTTCCCTTGCTCTTACGTCAAATGCGCCGCGGAAAACGCCGGGGAAGGCAAGAACGTTGTTTATCTGGTTCGGGTAATCGCTTCTGCCGGTTGCAATGACAGCGGCGCCGCCAAGTTTGGCGTCCTCAGGGAATATTTCAGGTGTCGGGTTCGCGCATGCAAAGACAATAGGATCAGGCGTCATGGAGCGCACCATTTCCACAGTTACTGTGCCCGGTGCTGAGACACCGATAAAAGCATCAGCGCCGCGCATGACGTCAGCAAGCGTGCCCATCTCGCAATTTGGGTTTGTAATCTCCGCCAATTCTGTTTTAATCCAGTTCATATGCTCTGTGCGCCCTTTGTAAATAGCGCCTTGTCTGTCGCAGAGAATAATGTTGCGCACGCCAGCCGACAGAAGAAGACGCGCGATTGAAATTGCAGCAGCGCCGGCGCCGGAAATGACGAGTTTTATATCTTCAAGCCGCTTTCCGACAACACGAAGGGCATTTTTCAGACCCGCTAAAGAGACAATAGCGGTGCCGTGCTGGTCGTCGTGGAAAATTGGAATATCGCAGCAAGCCTTGAGCTTTTCTTCAATTTCGAAACAGCGTGGAGCTGATATGTCCTCAAGGTTTATGCCGCCTACGCTGCCGGAAATAAGGCGGATAGTTTCAACGATTGTGTTGACATCGTGGCTTTTAATGCAAAGGGGGAAGGCGTCAACATCGGCAAATGACTTGAAAAGCACGCATTTGCCCTCCATCACAGGCATGCCGGCTTCAGGGCCGATGTCGCCAAGGCCGAGGACGGCTGTGCCGTCGGTGACGACAAGGCAAAGATTGTGACGGCGCGTCAGCTCAAATGATTTTTCAATATCCTTTTGTATCTCAACACACGGGGTTGCAACACCCGGCGTATATGCGAGTGACAGTTCCTCTCGGTTTGTAACTGGAACGGATGCGACAACTTCTATTTTACCGCGCCATTCATAGTGCTTTTTCAGCGATTCTTCCGCGTAATTCATCCTCCGTTTTTCTCCCGGTTGATTTTATATTTATTGCGTCCGATTTCATAAAGATTGGCGCCGCGGCTGTCGATTGCGACAATAGCAGGAAAATCCACAACAGTGAGCAGCCGGACGGCTTCCGCGCCAAGATCATCGTAGCAAAGGACTTCCGATTGAACAATGCTTCGCGCTATCAGCGCGGCAGCGCCGCCCGTAGCGGCAAAGTAAACAGCGCCGTGCCTCATCATAGCGTCAATAACATCAGCGCTTCGGGTGCCCTTGCCTATCATGCCTAAAAGCCCGCGTTCAAGAAGCTGCGGCGTGTACTTGTCCATCCGGTAGCTTGTCGTAGGGCCAAAGGAGCCAGAGGCGCGTCCCGGCGGGGTGGGTGCGGGGCCGGCATAATATATTATCTGCCCCTCAAGATTAATTGGAAGCGGCTCGCCCTTCTCTAAAAGCTCAACGAATCTTTTGTGAGCGGCGTCGCGCGCAGTCAGTATCTTACCTGAGATTAAAACGTTATCGCCAGCCCTCAGCGATGAGGTGACATCGCGCGACAGCGGCGTCGTTATTTTTATTATGTCAGCATTTATGTATGCCACGTTTACATCCTCCCCGTGTCATATCACAGCTTCGCCGTGGCGCGCGGCGTGGCAGCAAACGTTGACAGCTACTGGCATACCGGCGATGTGAGTGGGATACGATTCAATATTTACGGCAAGGCAGGTTACCCTGCCGCCAAGCCCGCCGGGGCCGACGCCGGAGTCGTTAATGCGGCGAAGAGCTTCCGCTTCAAGCTGTGCGTATCTTGGGTCACTGTTATGAGAGCCGACGGGGCGAATAGTAGCAAGCTTTGCTATCTGTGCGGCTTTATCCATAGTGCCGCCGATGCAAACACCGACAATAGTCGGCGGGCATGGGTTAGGCCCTGCTTCAACGACTGTGTTGACGATGAAATCAAGCACGCCATCTACTCCATCAGCTGGCGTCATCATTTTAATGCGGCTCATGTTTTCGCTGCCGAAGCCTTTGCAGGTTACGGTCAGCTTTATCTTGTCACCCGGCACAATGTCGGTATAGATAACAGCCGGTGTATTGTCGCCGGTGTTTTTCCGGTCAAAAAGAGGGTCGGCGACGATTGATTTGCGAAGACAACCTTCGCTATACGCCTCGCGTACGCCTTGGTTTATTGCGTCAACAAAATTTCCACCCGTGATGTGAACATCTTGCCCAACCTCAGCAAAAACAACGGCCATGCCGGTGTCCTGACACATGGCGACACGTTCGTTTTTTGCGATAATATCGTTTTCGATTATTTGACTTAAGATGGCTTTGCCAACGGGTGATACCTCGCGGTCGAGCGCACACTTAAGAGAGGAGAGAACATTGTCACCTATTTCATAATTTATATTTATAAAAAGAGTTTTTATGGTGTCCTTTATCTGACTTGCAGTAATTTCTCTCACTTTAATGACACCTTTCGTAATATCTTATGATTTTATTGAATGTTAATAGCGATAAGCAATAGCAACCGCCGGCAGCTATCAGAGCGCCAAGCTCAAAGGCGGCGTCTTTGTATTCGACCGCTATATCATTACTTGCAGCGCCAAATATACATATGTTCATTTATTTTTGCTCCGTTAAGTTCCTTTTTTATTATAATGATGTCTTTATTATTATTTCGTCAGCACGCTGAAAATAGTTTCCGCTATGATTTTGTGACCTTTTTCGTTCGGATGCGGATCATACCCGGCAAAAGCGTCATTTTCCGCATACTCGGCGTTAATGACATCATAAACGTCGGCAAAGGCAGAGTAAACATCTGCCACCATATAACCGAGCGGTGCAGCATTTTCCTTTATAATGTTATTGATTCTGCCGACAAGCTCATCTGCCTTTTCCCTGACTGAAATTGTCGTATCACCGAAATTGAGCACATCATCAATCGATTTATATGGATTGTATATTGTTTGCATTATGATTTTTGCGTCAGGAGAAAACTTCCGAATCGATGTGATAATTTTCGGTAAGCCAACGCTGAAGTTGGCGATACCGTTGTCTGTTTTTAAAGTAAAGCTTGTAAGCAGCGAAGAGAGCGAAACGTCGCGAAGTGAGTCGTCCGTTACGGTGCTTAAGGCGGAGTACTGCGCTATCATATCGATTGTTGGCAAAAGAACATTATTCGCGCCAATACTTATTGTGACAATGTCGGCGCCATAAAGCATAGGAGCGTTGTCAGAAGAAATATAGTCAAAAAGCTCGCTGCTCGTCTGACCGTTTACACCGTAATTATATTCGACATAGTTATAAGAGGGCATATTATCTGCCAGCATTTCCCTCAGCCGGGCTGAATAACGCTCGACGTCAGCATTTTCTAAGTCATAACCACGGCAGATTGAGTCGCCGAGCGCGACATAAACAATCGTATCTTTATCAGGTTCGTTTGGGGTTGGCTCACCTGTCTCGGCATCTTGTGTTTTTGTGCTTTCGACCGGTTCATTTACTTTATCGGTGACAATGCTATCGTCCCCGGAGGAGTTTTCGCTGTCTTTTGCCGCACTATCAGTTGTTGCTTGTGTCGTAACGGAGGTGTCGCTACCTTTTTCGTCTGTGCCGCATGCGGCAAGTAACATTATTATAATTATAAGTGCGGAAAACACCGCACACAATATTAATATTTTATAATATTTTTTCACAGTGTAGCTTATTTCTTCTTTCATCTTAACTTCTTTCTATTCAAAAAAGTGCGCTTGCTTTTATTTCGTTTTCACAAAAAATCATTGTACGAAAACAGCCGCCCTATGCACTTAATTTTAGAATTATCCTTTCATTATGCTCTTATTGTAGGCTATATAAGGCATAAATTCAAGCACAGCGAGGGAAGAGGGCGATATATTAGTTTTTTATAGTTCTTTTTGTTTTTCTTTGTTATGTGAGTTGAAAAAGCAAAAAATGCGCTGTTATATTCAACACAATTATAAGAACATATAATATTTAGGCAGCGATTATTGAAATATAGTAATGGTGATATATTGACAATTATATAATAGTAATGTAGCATTATCTTAAGGGGAAATGGAGGATACTTAAAGGTGAATTGCAGTTTCTTTATACATGAAGGGGATGTGTAAAAAGAAAAAAGTGAAGCCAAAGTGGCAAAAAACGCTCTACATTGTAACAGCAGCATTGGCGGCGGTTTTATCAATGAGCTTTTTTTCCGCACATGCAGCTGATTTGGACTCAGATCTCATTGGGTATTATAAGTTCAATGGCACATTGAAAAACGAGCTGGGCGGTGAAGCTGAATTTATCGGTGCGCAGCTGTCAAGCAGTTTTGATGATGAGCCTACATTTGAAACCGGATATAAAGACGCCTCACTTTGCGTTATGAGTGAGATAGGCGACGGGCTTAAGCTTGACTGTGTACCGAAAGATAACACATACACCATATCGTTCTGGGCAAAAGCTGAAACAGAGGGCTTTGCAGCGCCTCTTATTTGGATTGGCAGCGAAACGCACAGAGACGCGTCTTATTCAAGATGGATTGGCATATGGGCAGACTTTAATACAAATGGATGGGGTCGCACACCGTCAATTGGAAGCAATGATGAGCAAAACTCAAAGGTTGGCGCGATACCGGAGAAGGGGTTGTCCAACAGTGAGTCATTTGGCTGGACTTACATAACGATGACAGTTAATGATGGGTATGGAGCGCTTTATTATAATGGGACTGAGGTGGCTAACACAACAGACAATTTTGAGCGTTCGCTTGTACCAAGCTATGCGAGCGGTACGAATACACACCTTCCGTCTATGTTCGGAGGGGATGGTTATGATGATTCAGCTATTTATGTTGCCGTAAACGCATGGGATGCGCCGCCAACTATTTACTTCGATGAGCTTCGCGTTTATGACGGAGCCTTGACGGCGGATGAAATCGCCGCTCTTTATGCCACATATGAAGGACATACGCCGTCCGAGGAAGACCCAAATTACGTTGAAACGACAGACACAGAGCCTGCCGACAGCGAATCCGGCGCGGGCGGTGACGCAGGGGACAACAGCGAAGCAAACACACAGGATCCGAGCGGAGGTAGCGGCTCGTCCGGTGATGACGATAATAAAACAGGAAGCAAACTTAATGTAACTGATATAATTATTTATGTGCTGATAGCAGTTAACGTTATTATCATAATTATTATCTGTGTCATATTTATCAAAATTCAACTGAGACGTAAAAACTCCAAATAAATGATTGACAAAACATACGATGCGAATACGCATATTAAAATAAAATTGTTAATGAATTTTCGTAAACTGCGAAAGGAAGCATCTCTTATAATGAAAAATATTACATATAGAATAGTAACATTCCTTTTATGTGTTATAATTCTTGCCGGTGTTTTTCCGCTTGTCGCGACAGCAGCTGATAATGAACCGGCGCCGATAACGGAAGACACAGTTTTTCATGCCCGCCCTGTGAGGGATAACGCATATGTAGTCTCAGCGGAAAAATATAACGCTTATGAAAGCGAGCATTTTCAGATACTCTGGGGCAACAAAAACAATTCGGTTATAACGCAGAAGTGGCTTGAGGGAAATGCGGAGATACTTGAGTCGTGCTGGAGACTCTTTATCGAAGAGATGGGAATGTCACCGCCCTCGCTTTGCACAAGAAAAAGCGGTGATCAACAAACGCACTATAAAGTTAACCTCATTGTGATGGGAACAGGAATTGCGGGGTATGAGTCCGGCTGGGCATTCGGAGGTATTGACAGCGAGGGCTATGCTTATATGATGTGCGACGTCAATGCCCTGACGCCTTCGCCGCAGACATGGGTAACACCTCACGAGTTCGGACATTGTGTTCATTTTGCGCAGAACTATAATTGCTGGGGAAGCAGCCCATATCTTGGCCCGTGGTACGAAGCTATCGCAAACTGGTTCCGTGAGCAGTACCTTTATAGCGATTATTACACATCAAACCAGTTTTACAGAACAGACCTGTCGCCGCTTTATCTGCGCAGTATAAGTCTAACAGCGGCAAACGGACGCGCTTATTATGAGGCATGGCCGATTTTTCAATATCTTATGGAAAACCCCGACAATCTTGAAGGGTACGGCGAAGGCTTTGTTGTAAAGCTTCTGCAAACCGGTGGCGCGAGCGGATATATTTATAAGATGATAGAGGATCTTGCCGAAGCCGAGCTTTCAGAAACGCTTGGATATTTCGCTGCACATATGGCGACGCTTGATTTCAAGAATCAAAAAAACTATCTTGCGAAGATGAAGTCGCTTGTTGCGTCCGGTGAGTTCTTTTGGCAGCAGTTTTATACAATGCTTGAGCCTGTGACAGGCAGAGAAAATGTCTACACCGTCCCCACAGAAAGGGCACCGCAGCAAGCTGGATATGTAATTACTCCCCTCACAATAACGGGCGATGAAATTGCTGTGACGCTTAACGGTCTCATTAAAGAAGACGGGGCTGCTTGGCGCGCTTGTATTGTAACCGTTACAGATGACGGCACATATTATTCAAAGCTTTTCGGCGATGGTGAAACAATGACAGTTTCTACCGAAGGCGTCAAAGAAGCATATCTGACGGTTGCTGCCACGCCCGATTTAGGGAAATATGTAAAATATACTATCCCGACATGGAATAATGCCTCATCGGAGGAATCGATTCCTTTTAGTAAAAAGCCTCGCTATCCTTATGAAGTGACGATAACAGGTGCTGAGCCCTCACCGCGTACGATAACGAGAAGCAATAGAGGGGATCCTCATCCGAACGGCGGCGGATTTGTCGCTTCAACCGCAAAGGTCGATGAAAAAGCGTATGTTGGGCCGAATGCAATGGTTTTGGGAAATGCAATGGTACGGGGAAACGTACGTATCGAGGGTAATGCCGTCGTCATGGGCAATGCTGTCGTAAAGGGAAATGCGACTATTTCCGGCTACGCCATCGTTACAGGGAATGCAAGGGTAGCTGACAACGCGTATATCGGGGATTATGCCATCGTATCAGGCAATGCAAAAATTTCAGATAATGCAAAGGTTATCGAAAGCGCCTATGTCTATGGCAACTACGGCATATCAGAAAATGCGACTGCAAAGGGGCTTGCCCTTTGCCTCGGCTCTGGTTCTCTTTCGGGTCAGGCTGTTGCAGACGGAGACTTTTATGACGACAGCGGCGCTAAAATCAATAAAGGCACTGTATGCGGCTATTTATCAGCGACGAATAATGCGTATATAAGAAAACGCAAGCAAGAAAAAGGGCTTTACCTTGGGTACACATTCGATGTTGATGGCGGTTTAATTGCCAACGAAATTTATAGTTCAACTTGTGCTCGTGTTTTTGGTGCTAAATGGATTAGCGACGGCATGAATGGTGTTTACTCTTTTGACGGGTCGTTTCAGTACATATCACTTGACGCATCAGTCCTTTATACGGACAATTTGCAGATTAAGATGAGTGTTCTCTGGGATGGCGGTGACGTCGGCGGCAACGTATTTTACTTCGGTGGAAATGGCGCTTATATGTACTTTACCCCATCAGGAGAGGGCGGTGTCGCGGAGCTTGTGCTCTCTGACGGTGAGAAGATGCAGCGCATAGCGTCAGATAAGGCTCTTGTTGAGGGAGAATGGATTGAGGTTATTATCACTTTATGTGATGGTGTCGGAGCGTTGACAATAGGAGATAAAAGAGTAGCGTGCAGTGAGCTTAGTGTGTCGTTAGCTGATATAAAATCAAAAATTGACGCAACCGACGCATATTATCTTGGGCGCGGTGAAGCGGATGATTCGTATTTCGCAGGTTCGCTTGACTATATTAAATTTTATTTTGATAACGCAGCCACCGTTGATCTTACACCATTAGCGGCCGTTGATACAGGCGAAGGGGTAGACACGGATACGGCTGATACATCAGATGAAAACAGCGAAAATAAAGATAACAGCACACTGATAATAGTCCTGCTCGCTATGTCGATAGTAGTTCTTGCGCTTGTGGCAACTGCTCTTTACATGTTCGTCCTAAAGGAGAAAAGAAAGGACAACTCCGAAAACAGCAGCGAAGATAAACAGTGAAAGAATCATAGCCTTTATACTATAATAATAAATAAAAGCCGGGCGGCAAACAGATAAAATGTCTGTTTGCCGCCCGAGTGTTTTTAATTAAAGAGCACGGATTAAAGAGAAGAGATAATGCCAAAGGCGTGAGTTACAAGTAAGTTTAGCCTATTCTTTTGGTTAAAAAGATGTGTTATGTTAATTAATCATAGCAGTTAAGATAATCAAATTGAAAGATGCTGAATGAAACAAAACGCCGGAGCAAACAAAAGCTCCGGCGTTTTGTTATTTTTAAGCTTTGTGCTGTCTAACTAAAATTCAGTTATCTCTCAGTTATAATTATTACTTTCTCTTTATAACGGCAACGCCGAATACCGAAACGACAGTCATGACAATAGCGGCAGCGCCTGTAACGACAGATCTGCATCCGCCCTTCTTCTTCTCTTCTTCTGGCTTTGTATCTTCACCAGATGTAGAAGCCTCGGATGTTTCAGGAGCCTCAGTTACTTCCTTGCTGTCTTCTTCTGTGTCAGCAGGCTCCTCAGTGTCACTGCTGCCATACAGGTCTACTTCTTCCATTTCATCATATGTCGGAGGAGTGCCGTATGCAGCGTAAATTTCAGCTATTTCATCAGCGGAGAGGACTCTGTTGTAAATTATGCACTCATCAACAAAACCATTCAGTGCCGGATCCCAATAGTTACAGCTTGTGTAAATGTAGCATCCGGCTTCTTCGTAGTTTTCAACATAAGGGTTCGGTGTCTCGGTGTTTGTGCCTATATGTTCGCCGTTGAGATAAAACTCGGTTGTTGTCGTCTCGCCATCTTCGTTAGGCACGCATGTTATGGTTACGAATGTCCAAGGAAGCGGAACTTCTGCGGAAGGATCATAATAGGAATGATCCGGGCGAATTTCAGGGCGTGTGCCTTGTGCGTTGTTGCTTCCGACTGACGGACCGTAGCTGCTCCAGGCAGCGCCGTCTTCCCAAGGATTAACTGTTACGCCCCAGCAGCCGATCCAGCTTTCTCCGGATGACTGATCCTGCTGACCGTACCAGAGTATGGGGGAAACGTTTCCATTTGATAAACTCATAAACCAAATGGCCATTGTGAATCCTTCATTGCCGGGGTTAAGGAAACGTATACCATCGTCCTCAACGAACCAGCAATAGCCATCGACGCCTGTATACCAGAGGTATTCGTCAGATTCCCAAAGGGGTTCGCCGAACTTATTGCCGATCCAAGCGGCTTCTTCGCCGCCCTCGACTTCGTTTTTGAGGTTGCCATCAAGCTTAAACCAGCCGATAAGGCCGTCCTGCGGAATTTCAACAGCACTGACGGTAGTCGCAAATGTTGCAATCATAATGACTGTAAACATTAAAACAAGTGCGCGTTTCATGAAAATCCTCCCTAATTTTTTGCGGTGAATAACACCGCTTTAACATTTTGGGTGTACCCACTTTACATCATTATATATAATCATTTCCCGGTTGTCAATAATGATAAAACATTATGCTTTAACATTTTTTATAAGTAATATAAAATATTGCGTGATCACTTACGAAGCGCTCAATAAGCAACATTAAGACACTATATGATGATTAAAGAGACGTTTGTTCTGTTCATCAAAATGGCTGCCAGGTTTTATACGACTTATGTGCCTTTATATTTCATAACATATCTGTAATTTCATTTTATATGGAAATATCATATGATAACGTGATATAATAACATAAAAGTTCGAAGAGCTTTACCTGAAACGGTTTCATTTATGGGGCAAAACGATGTCAAATAAAGATAAAAGCAAAAAAAAGGTTCTCGCCAGCCGCATGGGAAAGGTCGGAGGGCAGGCTGTTCTTGAGGGCGTAATGATGAAGTGCGGTGATAACATTGCGTTGTCCGTCCGCCGTGAGGATGGGGGCATCTCTCACCGCAAAATGCAGTTCCGCTCAATACGCAAGCGTGTAAAACTTCTCAACTTGCCAATCATACGTGGTTTTGTTAACTACATTGAAACGATAAAGCTATCGTTTTCAACTTTGTCGGACTCTGCTAATATGCTTGGACTTGATACGGAACTTGGAGAAACGAAGTTTGAGCGCTGGCTGCGTGAAAAATTTGGCCGCGGTGTTCTTGATTTTGCGATGACGCTTGGAACAGTGCTTGGCGTTGCGCTTGGCGTTGGACTTTTTGCCTTTTTGCCGACTTATCTTGCAAATGTTATAAAAAAAGCATCGCCTAGCTTTGAATCAGGCTGGTTTGTCAGCTTGTTTTCTGGACTTCTTCGCATTGCCATTTTTATTTTATATATATGGCTCGTATCTTTTATGCGCGAAATAAGGCGTACATTCGAATATCATGGCGCGGAGCATAAGTCGATAGCCTGCTACGAGGCAGGGCTTGAGCTTACGCCCGAAAACGCAAAAGAATGCACGCGGTTCCATCCGCGCTGCGGCACAAGCTTTATATTTGTCATACTTATAATCAGCATACTTATCTTTTCGGTTGTGCCATCCGTCTGGCCGTGGTACGTACAATCGGCGGTAAAAATACTTATGCTGCCTTTTGTTATGGGCATAAGCTTTGAGTTTTTGATGTATGCAGGAAAGCATGATAATTTTGTTACGAAAATTCTATCAGCGCCGGGGCTTTGGATGCAGCGCATAACAACACGCGAGCCTGACCTTGATCAGCTTGCTGTTGCGATTACATCGCTGAAATTAGCGATGCCGGAGGAATTCCCCGATTTTGACCCGCTCACATATGATAAGAGCGAGGCGGCAGCGTCGCAAAAGGCAGAAGAAACAGATGCTGAATCAAAGTCGGAGGATGAAAACAGCACAGATACGACGGCATCGGCATCAACATCGATGTCGACGGAGGAGTTTCCAAATTGACGCTTCGTGAAGCTGAGGCAGCTCTTGAAAAAGCCGGCATAAAAACCGGAGCATTTGATGTTTTGACTTTAGCGGAAGAAGCGTCCGCACGCTCGCGGGCATCGCTTCTTTCATCGCGATTTGATGATATATCGAACGAGGCATGGTTTTGTCGGTTTTACGCGATGTTACAGCGGCGGCTCCGCAGAGAGCCTCTTCAGTATATAATAGGAAAGTGGGAGTTTTACGGCCGGTGCTTTACTGTAACTCCTGATACGCTGATACCTCGCCCCGAAACGGAAATGCTTGTCGATTTTGCTGTAAAAAACCTTAGTCCGGACGCTGTTGTTGCCGACTTATGCTGTGGCATGGGAGCTGTTGGCATAAGCGTAGCGCTTGAGATGGGTTGCCGCGTCATATGTGCCGATATTTCGCAAAAAGCGCTTGATGTTGCGAAGCAAAATGCAGAAAAACTCGGCGCTGCCGATAAAACAAGCTTTGTTTTGGTTGACGTTTTGGCATGTGATAAGCCTGACGGAGAATTTGATATGATTCTCTGCAACCCCCCGTATGTTCGCTCGGGCGATATAGACACACTTGAACCTGAGCTGTCTTATGAGCCGCGACTGGCGCTTGATGGCGGGGAGGACGGGCTTCTCTTTTACCGAGCAATTACAAAAAAATATGCAGATAAGCTCAAGCCGGGCGGGTGTTTTGTCTATGAAATCGGTTATGACCAAGCGGAGGATGTTAAAACAATAGCAAAAGAGAATGGTTTTGAATGTGAAGTATATAAAGATTCGTCCGGTATTGAGCGTATGGCTGTTTTGAAAAGAGCCATAAAAAAATAACAGTAAAAAAAACCTCCTATGGCAGGTAAGAACTACCATAGGAGGTTTTTATATTACCATAGATATATAGAGATTTCAGCTCACGTCCCCGTTTTCATTTTTGTGTGAATCTGATTCAGCTTGATTTATGGTGTCACCGGATGTGCCGCTCTCTTCACCCTCACTTGAATTTATATTTGCTTTATTAAGTGGACTTACTGTATTTGACGCTGGCGGCGCTGTCACCGGAAGCTCAAACCAGAATGTGCTGCCCGCTCTCTCCTCACTTGACACACCGAATGTCGTATTGTGAAGAAGAAGTATCTCTTTTACAATCGAAAGCCCAAGGCCTGAGCCGCCAAACCCTCGCTTGTGCGTCTTATTTGTCTTTTCTATCTTATAATACCTGTCCCAAATCAGTGGAAGGTCTTTCTCCGCTATACCTTCGCCGGAATCTTGCACTTCAACTCTGACACGCGAGCCGCGGAGATATAAGCGAACGATGACGGTTTTGTCTTCGCCCGTATAATTAATTGCATTGCCCACAAGATTGTAAAGCACCTGCAGAATCCGCGTCTTGTCCGCCCTGACGTAAATTTGCCCGCTTCCCTCATACATTATCTTATATCCCTCGCGCTCATTGAGCTTGTCAAAGCGGACTATTGTCTCTCTCACTGCATCCGTGATGCTGAAAACACTTAAATTAAGCTGCTGTTTGCCCGTCTGGAATTGCGATATCTCAAGCAGATCATTGACAAGCGTTGAAAGCCGCTTTGTTTCTTCAATGATAACCTGCAGGTTTTCTTTTGTGTTCTCGCCCGGAATATCGCGCATGACCTCCGTGTAACCTTCGATCATTGTCAGGGGCGTTCGCAAATCGTGCGATATATTCGCTATCAGCTCTTTCTGCATCCTATCGACTTTTGTCAGCTCGTATGCGACCTGGGTAAGCGTTTCATTAAGCTCGTTTATCTCACGATAGCTGCCGCACACGCCGCTGCCGTCATAGGTGCCGCCGACAAGCTTTTTCGCTTCTGCGTTGACATCTGCTATCGGCTTTGACACTCGCCATGATATTGTAAAAGCAAGGACAACGGCGACAATTATCAGTATTGCCGATATAAAGCCAAGCTGAATTGTCAGCGTTTTAACAGTTGCGGAGACTGGCGTCATCGCACGGTTGAGAAAAATAGCTCCTTTTGTCCCGTCTGAAAACGTGACAGCCTTGACGTATATGGCGCTTTTAGGCATTGAGGAGTCCGAAAGTCCCGTGCCATTGTAGTCAAACACATCGGAGGAAGCTTTAAGCTGTATGCGCTCAAAGTAAGTGTTGCCCTTCGAATTTAGCGCCTTTGTATAAAGGTCTGCAAGCATATTTGTTTCGCTGTGTATCAAACATGTATCTGTCACATGAGAAGATGCTATCGTATGTGCATAATCACCTGTTATCGAATAAACACTCACACAAGTCTCATTTTCCTTTGCTATATACGAAACAATGGAGTTGAGGTTATTCGACTCGAGATTTTTTTCAATTGTCCGTGTGTTGTGTTTCATTGCCTGAAGGACAATGGCGCTGTATATATCGTCAAGCAGGAGTATCTGAAAAGTCCAAAGAAGAGCAACAGTTACCGCGACATATATAAAGAGGTATTTAAGTATCTTCCACTTAACGCCGGGGGCACGTTTACACCGGCGCCGTGGCCCGCCTTTTTTATTTTTTAAAGTCACAGTATATTTTTTCGCCTCCCCCGATTATCATGTTGCTGCAGTTTTCGTCGGGTGACGTAACATTAACATATTGATTCAATTTTTCGTTTTGCTGTGGAGTGCCCACAGAGTACCATTCTTTTCTGAATTTTTCATTAACTACGCACTCTTATACATTCTCGTCGAATCTATATCCAACCCCGCGAAGCGTTGTTATGTGCTTTGCATACAGACCAAGGCTACGGCGAAGCAGCTTTATATGCGTATCAAGCGTCCTGTCGTCGCCGTAAAAGTCATAGCCCCATACCTCGCTTAAGAGCCTATTGCGGGAAAGAGCGATGTTTCTGTTTTTAAGCATATAAAAGAATAAGTCATATTCTTTCGGCGACATATCGACGCGCTTCCCGTCAATATATACGAGTCTTGCTGTAATATCAGCTTTGATTCCACCAAGCTCTATTATTTCATGTTTAGGCTCGCTTTGTGCTCCCGAAGAAGATGCGCCTTTTGTGCGTTTCATTATTGCCTCTACGCGGAGCATCAGTTCCTTTGGTGAAAACGGTTTTACAACATAGTCATCAATGCCAAGCTCAAAACCGTTGATTTTGTCGTATTCCTCGCCCCGTGCGCTGAGCATTATGATAGGTATATCCGAAAACTTACGTATCTCGCGGCAAGTGGAGAAGCCGTCAAGCTCCGGCATCATTATATCGATTATGACGATGTCGTATTTATTTTCACGGCATTTTTTTATTGCCTTCATACCGTCGCCGGCTTCATCAATTTCGTGACCCTCAAAAGCTGCATATTTGCCGATTAGAGTGCGTATTTTTTCCTCATCATCAACAACAAGGATCTTATACATGCCGCGTTATGCCCTCCGTTTTATATTTATTTTACTATAAATATATTATAAATAATTCATCCTTTTATTTCAACTCTCCCGTCATCTTCTACCTTTTTTATATTTAATATCGTTTTTCTTGCCTTGCTTTTTTTATATTCTTTCTACAATTAATAAGCCTAAGGCCGTGGCAAGTTTGTTTACCACGGCCCCAAATGTTTATGTTATCTTACTGCTTTCTTCCTTTTGACTGCACACGTTGATGTGAGTTGGAATGAGCCTTTTTATTGTGTCTTTTTTTTACACTGCGGGAAGATTAATTATCAGCGTCACCGAACTCCACATCATCAGAAGGCAGTCTTTCGAAGCATTTTATCTTTATCTCTCTATACTTGCCATCACGTACGATTGTTGCATCAATGGTATCCCCTACCTTATGCTTGCGCAGTATAGCCTTCAGATCGGCTGTAGATGTGATTTCAGTGCCCTCTACAATCGCTATACGGTCGCCAGGCTTAAGCACATCATCGTTGTAGCCTTCGGTTACATCATAAACATACAGCCCAAGCGCATTGACACGGTACTGCATTGCCTTATAGTAGTTATCAATGTTTATAACTGTTACGCCAATAGATACTCTGCCTTTGACGTATCCGTATTCAAGTATCTGATTTGCAACATTAACAACATCATTGATAGGAATTGCAAAGCCAAGGCCCTCAACACCTGTTTCAGAATACTTAGCATTTATAATGCCGACAAGCTCGCCTGCCAGATTAAACATTCCGCCGCCCGAGTTGCCGGGGTTGACAGCAGCGTTTGTCTGGAGCAGGTTCATCGTCTCATTTTCGACCGTTATCTCGCGGTCAAGAGCGCTGATTATTCCGTTTGTTACCGTTCCGCCAAGCTCACCGAGCGGGTTGCCGATAACGACTATCTCCTCACCGACGGCAAGGTAGTCGCTGTCGCCGATTACAGCGGGGTTAAGGCCTGTTTCATCAATTTTAAGGATTGTGATATCGGTATCGGTGTCAGTGCCGAAAATTTTTGCTTTATATTCCTTGCCGTTGTTCAAACGCACGGTGATTCTATCGGCCTTGCCGTAGTTGCCATCAGTTATGACGTGGTTGTTCGTGATAATGAAGCCGTCTTCTGAGATAATTACGCCGCTGCCGGCGCCCTGTGTGTAGAAAAAGCTTTGTTTTGTCGCATATTCAGTCGTTATCTCAACGACAGAGTCCTTGACCTCAGCAACGACACTTGCGATTGTTCCCTTATCTTTTGTGCCAAGCGAATCAGGCTTTAACACAATGCCCGTGGGAGTGTTAGGCAAGTTTTCCTTATCGTTGCCTTTATTATCAGCACTGTCTTTATCATTCGACGGATTTTCTGCTTTTGTGTTGTCATCCTCAACATTCTGAGTGTTGTCATATTGCTTTGATGCAAAGTAATAACCGCTATAAGCAGCCGCTGATATGAGAAGTAAAAAAGCTAAAACAGCCGATATGATGGCAAGAACACGATAGGTGCCGCGGCGGTTTTTGCCATTATTGTTAAACCCACCTGACGGTGGTAATGGGGTAAAGCCAGACATTTCACCATTCACACCACCATCGCCTGTGTTTCCGTCGAAATCAGAATTGTCATCAGGTGTGTAATTATAAATGTATTCAGCCATAACTATCTATCTACTCTCCTCTTTCTTACATCTATTGATATACAGTCTTTTTTTATTTAACCGAAGCCGCTTGTTTTCTTTTTACAGGCATATTATAATTTTACTATGTGATTGTTTTTTGACGGCGCGCGGAAAGTTAATTGAATTATCAGAATAAACCCGCTGTACTTTTGTGTATATTATTGGAACAAATATGTCATTCTTATTCTAACATATAGAGCACAGCGGCACAAAACATGTATTGTGTAGCACACTTTTGTGAAATATGATTACAGAATGAAAACGCGGAAAAATTATAGCACAATTTAACAGTGCGGGAAAAATAACATACGGAAGAGGACGAAAGACATGAAACTTAACTACAAAAAGACAATTTACATTGGCCTCGTCTTTTTTCTTATATGCGCTTTCTGGCAGGCTTACGACAGCATCATCCCGAAGATTCTCACCGATAAATTTGGCCTTTCCCAGACGCGGAGCGGCGCTGTAATGGCGCTTGACAACATACTTGCCCTTTTCATGCTGCCGCTTTTCGGCACCATCTCCGACAGAACGAACACCCGTCTCGGCCGGCGTACGCCCTACATAATTGCCGGAACGATTGCAGCGGCGGTAGTTTTTGTTTCCCTCGCATTTGTCGATAACATTCAACTGTCGCATCTGTCAGCGCTTCGGGGCAATGATGCCGCGTCGGTTTTATATAACCACGACTATAAAAAACCCGTTAAAACGCCGGGTGGCAGCACCTTCGACATCACCCATCTTTTCACCGAGGATGAGTTTGCCTCTGTAACAACTGACACATATGCTGCTGTCAAGAACGACGGCACCATGGTGCTTTATGAAAACCTTGATGAGGCTAAAAAACACAGTGATGTGAGTGATGGAAACGGCAGTGCCCAGTTGGTCAACGTTTATACGGAGTATGTCGTTCCACTGCGGCAATTGTATGCCAGTGAAATTACAAAGTCAAATCCTTGGATTTTCGTACTTTTTATTATGCTGCTTTTCATTGTCCTCGTCTCTATGTCTATATTCCGCTCCCCTGCCGTCGCCCTAATGCCTGATGCCACAATTAAACCGCTTCGCTCTAAGGCAAACGCAATTATAAATTTAATGGGCACCTTCGGCGCGATGCTGGTGCTTGTGCTTGGAATTGTATTCGGGACGGGCAAAAAAGAAAATGCTCTGATGAGCTATATTGCATTTTTTTCAGTCATTGCGGGAATCATGTTAATATCGCTCGCCGTCTTTCTTTTAAAAGTCAGGGAGCGCCGCTTCGTAAGTGAAATGCAAGCTGAGAGTAAAAAATATGGCATAGAAGATGACAACAGCGAAAGTGGGAGCAAAGGCGGTGCCACAGAGAAGCACCGCATGTCAGCGCCTGAGCTACGCTCGCTGCTTCTTATCCTTGCGTCAGTTGTCCTTTGGTTTTTCGGCTACAACGCTGTCATCAGTAAGTATTCCGTCTATGCCGGTGCTGTGCTTGGGCTTGATTACAACTTCACTCTAATTATTGCGCAGGGCGCAGCAGTTGTTTCGTATCTGCCTGTTGGCATCATAGCATCGAAAATCGGGCGTAAGAAGTCGATTCTTGCAGGGATAGTGTTTCTTGGTGTTTCATTTTTCACGGCTTCCTTTTTACGTGAAGGCAGCCCTGCAATATTAATGAACATTATATTTGCATTAGCAGGTATCGGCTGGGCTACAATAAATGTAAACAGCTTTCCGATGGTCGTTGAGCTTTCGCGCTCCTCAGATGTTGGTAAGTACACGGGCTTTTACTATACGGCAAGCATGACGGCGCAAACGCTTACACCTATTATCAGTGGCGTTTTTCTTGATATAAAAATGACCTCTCTATTCCCATACGCTACAATATTTGTATCGCTTTCATTTATAACAATGTTGCTTGTGCGCCACGGCGATTCGCGCCCCCGGGACGTAAAACCATCGCTTGAAAGTTTTGCAGAGGCTGACTGAGGGCAAGCATGATAATGATATATCTTATCGTTGGCGAGGCTATGCTAAAGTTACATCCCTCTATCACGATTTTATTAATAATATCAGCGTCAATACCGTTATTTTTCATATATTCCGTTGGCGGGAGGAGCCGCCGCCCCGATTTTCCTGAGTTTTACGGTCTTTTATGCGCTCACAGGGGCCTATTTAAAAATGCTCCTCCCTATGACCGCCCGGAAAACTCACTTGGCGCTTTCCGAGCCGCGGTCAAGGCCGGATACGGTATTGAGCTTGATGTCCGCTTTTCGCGCGACAATAAACTTGTCGTTTTCCACGATGAAAAGCTAACTCGTTTATGCGGTGAGGATATTCGCGTATGTGATCTGACGGCGGACGAGCTTACATCACGCCGCATCCTCGGCGGGAGCGAACATATTCCGCTTCTCAAAGAAGCGCTTGATGTCATAGGCGGTGCTGTTCCGATAATAATTGAAATAAAATGCACAAAGAATGAAAAGTGTGCGTCGCTTTGCAGAGCTGTCGCCGAGATGCTTGATGGTTATGACGGTCCCTTTTGTGTAGAATCGTTTAATCCGAAAGTCGTCCGCTGGTTTCGGAAAAACCGCCCGCATGTGTTCATCGGTCAGCTTTCGGAAGCTTTTTTGCGCGACGGGAACCGCGGCGCCGATTACTTTGCTATGCATCATTTGCTTGTAAACCTTGCCGGGCGCCCTGATTTTGTCGCATACAACTGCCACCATGTGGATGCCGCCGCTTTCCGCATATGGAGGAATATTTACCGCTCGCCTGCCGCGGCATGGACAGTACGCACACAAGAGGAGCTTGACGCAATTAGGGATTATTATAACTGCTATATTTTTGAGGGGTTCATACCTGACGAGAACAAGAGGAATGAAAATAAAGACACTAATATGTAGCCAACTAAAAGCAACTATAATTTTAATCAGAGGTGATTCGTCAAAATGAAAAGGCGGCTTGTCTCCGACATTGAACGTGCTGTTTTAATGGGCGTGCTTGCCTTCATAACAGCTCTGGCGATCACTCTGAGCTTTCGCTCAATAATCCGCGGCATTGTCACCTCCGCTGACACAGCATCAGCGTCGCCCGAGGTTGATGTTCTTGACCGCGTGCCCTCCCCGACAACAGCGGAGGATGAAATTTTCGCCCTGCTTCCCAAGAGCGGGATGAAATATTCCGTTGATGCCGACTTCATATCATTTTGCGCTGAAAACCCGAACATAAACACAGACGGGCTGTTTCTTCAAATGGCGCTTTCACGTCTCGAGACGACCGGTTATGACGACTCCATGTGGGAAGATCTGACCGGATACACGTTTTCAGTGCTATATGATATATACACTGGCGCTGCCAAAGAACAGGACAATATACACATAGTCGGCGAGCTTTATTACCCACGCAAAACAACCTTTGCATTTGCCGGAGATGTCAACTTGTCGGACGGATGGTTTATCATGGACGCTTTTCGTGAGTTTAATTATGACATCACAGCCTGCTTTTCGCCAGATCTTCTTGACATAATGCGTAGCGCCGATATTTTCCTTATCAACAACGAGTATTCCATATCGGACCGAGGCGCGAGACTTCCGGGGAAAATGTATACATTTCGCGCATCCCCCGCGAATGTGTCAATTTTGGGCGAAATCGGCGTTGATATAGCATCTCTTGCAAATAACCACGTATACGATTACGGGCCTGATGCTTTTGCTGACACACTTGCGGCGTTTCGTGATGCCGGAATACCATACATTGGCGCCGGTGCGGATATTGAGGAAGCCAAAAAACCTCAATATTACATAGCCGGTGGTATGAAATATGCCATTGTCGCCGCTTCTTGCGCCGAGAAAAACATATTTACGCCAGCCGCCACATCATCATCCGGCGGGATAATGTACACATACGACCCCACCGACTTCCTTGATGTTATCCGTGAGGCTGTCGCTGTCAGCGATTATGTTATCGCTTATGTCCACTGGGGCGACGAAAACACAAGCCGTGTGAACGATATGCAGCGTCAGCTTGCCCGCGCATATATCGACGCGGGAGCCGATATCGTAATCGGTGCTCATCCGCATTGCCTTCAGCCGTTTGAATATTATAACGATAATCTTATCGTTTATAGTCTCGGCAATTATTGGTTCAACACAGAGGAAACCGATACCGTCCTCCTTACAGTCTCAAAATCGGTCAGCATAAAAGAAACAGTAAAAGTTCACGCCGCCGTACAGCGTGACGGCGGCGTGTATACAAGCGATGAGGCATCGCTTCGCATTATAAGTTATATTAACAGTATGTCGCCGGGCGTATCAATTTCCCGCGACGGGATTGTTACAAAGGAAAAGTAAAATAATAAATGAATACAAACGATAGGGCATTCACTATGCGGGAGCACAAATCAAGCTCCCCCGTCATATGAATGCTCTATTTGCATAACAGGCACATAACTTTCGTTTATCTCCTTAACAACACTCTGCAATGCTTCGCCAATTTCATCGCGACGCTGGAACAGCTCAGGAGGAATCGCCGCTTCAAAGATAACGTTCGTATGTGTTATCCCGGGCACAAGTCTCACATCATGAATACGAATCCCAGGCCCGATTTGTGCCGCCCTACTTGACAGCTCGCGAAACAACTCATCAATCATCGGGTTTCCGACATCAATCGGATCCATATGGATGATAGCCTCGCAGTCAAGCTCTTCCGCTATGCGCCGCTCGGTAATGTCGACAGCATCATGCAGCTCGTAAACATCCTTATGACCGGCAACCTCCATGTGAAGGGAGACAAATATTTTCCCCGGGCCGTAATCGTGAACGACAAGATCGTGAATCCCCACGGTTTCCGGATTCTCAAGCACTATACTCTCTACGGCGCGTACAAAGCCAGGGTCTGGCGCGCGCCCAAGAAGCGGACTTGATGTCGAGATGACGGAGTCAATGCCACCTTTAATAATTAAAATAGAAACGACAGCACCGGCATAACCGTCAATGGACAGCCCTGTATATGAATCAACAATATACGAGATAAGGACGGCGGCTGTCGCGCCGCAATCGCCAAGACTATCGAAGGCAGCGGCAAGGAGAGTTGATGAGCCTATCTTTTTGCCCCAGCTTTTGTTGTATGTAGCCATATAAAGCTTTATGGCAACCGATGCGATAAGAATAGGTATCATAAACGGGCTGGGGACAGTATCGCTCGGCGAGAAAGTTTCACGGACAGACGAGCGCAGAAGTTCAATGCCGATAAATATTATCACAACGGAAATAAAAACGCCTGATATATACTCAATTCTACCATGCCCGAACGGGTGCTCACTGTCAGCACGCCGCCCGGAAAGCAAAAAACCTATTGTCGCAACAGCCGATGAAGCCGCATCGGTTAAGTTATGGAAGGCATCGGCGACGACGGATATTGTACCGGTGATGAGACCAGCAAAAAGCTTTGCAGCAAAAAGCAGCGTATTAAAGAAAATTCCTACCACGCCGCAAATAAACCCGGCCATACGCCTTGCGGCGGCGCTGTCGGCATCATGCGGCGTAAATCGACGTATAAGATATGATACCATGGTTCTCGCTCCTATTTAATTTAAGTAAAAAGGCGCCATTTCGGCCGCCTTTTTTGCTTTTATTTATACATTCATACTATTTACTATACAAAAATATTATGCTGCTGCCTGTTGTTATTGATTTTTCTTCTTTCTTAGTTTTGTCCGCTTGACTTAGGATACGCATGTTCATCAAGCAGGCGGCGTCTCACATCCCACAACCGCTGAGAAAGGTCAACATAATAGTTGTGCGGGTTCTCAAAGCGCAGAACCTCATCCCAAAGCGACGAGATTTCAGCGCGGCAGTGGTCGCGAATCTCGTCAAGCGATGGCTTTTTGTAAACACAGACACCGCCCTTGAAAATAGGTTTAAGAAGCGGGTATGCTGTTATGTCAGTTAGCGTTTTGCGCTTCCACGTGTAGTCCGGGTCGAAAATTTCAAGGGGTTTTGATGTGTCGACGACTTCGTCGTACACTGTAATGAGGTCGGCTTCGGCTTTGCCAGTTGTGTTTGAATATAAACGATAAACCTTTTTAAAATGAGGAATTGTAATTTTTGAGATGTTTTCACTGACTTTAATTTTTGGGATGATGTTGCCGGCGTCATCTTCGATTGCTGCGAGCTTATACACACCGCCAAAAACAGGGGAAGTTTTTGATGTTATAAGACGCTCGCCAACGCCAAAGGCGTCAACACACGCGCCCTGTCTACTTAGGTCACGAATAATATATTCGTCAAGCGAATTCGACGCTATTATTTTGCAATACGGGAAGCCGGCCTTATCAAGCATAGCGCGGGCTTTTCTCGAAAGATAAGCAATGTCGCCCGAATCTATGCGGACAGCGCATTTCTTTATGCCGCGCGGCTCAAGCACATCGCGGAAAGCGCGGATAGCATTCGGGATTCCGCTTTTTAGGACGTTATATGTGTCGACAAGAAGCGTTGCAGCGTTCGGATATATTTCACAGTAGGTGCGAAACGCTTCGTACTCGGAGTCGAACATTTGAACCCATGAGTGAGCCATTGTACCTGTCGCCGGAACGCCGTAAAGAGCATCCGACATTGTGCAGGCAGTGGCCACACATCCGCCGATATATGCAGCGCGAGCACCAAGAATGGCGGCGTCCGGACCCTGGGCGCGGCGGGAGCCAAATTCACTGATTGCACGGCCTTCGGCTGCGCGCACGATACGTGATGCCTTTGTTGCGATAAGCGACTGGTGGTTAATTGTCAGAAGTATAAACGTTTCTATAAACTGCGCCTCTGGCGCCGGCGCGCGAACTGTTAATATAGGTTCGCCCGGAAAGACAACGGTGCCTTCCGGCACAGCCCATATGTCGCCTGTAAACTTGAAATTGCGAAGATAATTTAAAAATTCCTCATCGAAAATGCCCTTTTCACGAAGAAACTCAATATCGTCTTCAGTGAAGCGTAAATTTTCGATATAATCAATAACCTGTTCAAGTCCAGCCGCTATGGCACAGCCGCCGTTATCAGGAATTCCACGGAAAAACAAATCAAAATAGACGATTTTGTTGCCGAGCCCACATTTTGCATAGCCATTTGCCATTGTCAGCTCGTAGTAATCGCATAGCATTGTCAGATTTCGTTTGCTTTGCATTTATATCGCCTCGGTTGTATAAAAGTTAGTGATATTATATATCAAACGTTTGCGTTTTACAAGCAAAAGCAACTGTTTTCCTTGTAACACATACATTTTCATGGTATCATTTTATTATTATGCGTAGTTTGCGCTTGGCGATTGTCATGTAATAAACAAAAACTCGTGGATGCAGTATGAGTAATATGAACACACAAGAAATATTCAGCATATTCTCACAATTTGATACGGGTGATGTGCCCACCTCAGCTGACGTTATGCGTGGCGGGCATATAAACGACACATATAAAATAACGGGTAAGCACGGGACTTATACGCTTCAGCGCATTAATACAAATGTTTTCACACGTCCGTCTGACATCATGAGAAATATTCTTCTTGTCACGCGGCACATGGCGGAGAAAATAGCGTCCAAGGACAAAAAAGCAGAAGCTTTTGTTCCCACAGTCTTTTTGTCGCGTAACGGGGAGCCTTATATCACAACAGAAGAGGGGAGCTGCTACCGGCTTCTGCGTTATGTAGACGGGATAACAGTTAATCAAAGTGATTATAATGAAAACATATTGCGTGAGGCCGGGCGTGCCGTCGGTATGTTCCACTCTCTGACATTTGACCTTGCGCCTGAGATCCTTGTGAATGTGATCCCCGGCTTTCACGACACGCCAGCACGACTTTTTGCCCTTCACACAGCGCTAAATGATGACAAGGCAGGACGTGCGGCGTCTGTACGTGACATAGCTGAAGAAATACTATCATATAAGAGCATATGCGGAAGTGTCGCTCATGCGATAGAGGACGGTTCCGTTCTGCTTCGCGTCACCCACAACGACACAAAGATTGATAATATCATTTTTGACCGAAAAACAGGGAAGGCGTTGTGCCTTATTGACCTTGATACTGTTATGCCCGGCTCTTTGCTTTACGATTTTGGCGACGCTGTGCGCTCCGGCACCACATCAGGCGCCGAGGATGAGCCGGACGCAAGAAAGGTTTCATTTTTACCGGATTTATATGAAGCCTTTGCCGACGGCTATTTAAAAGAGGCACAGGCTCTCTTAACACCGCGCGAGCTTGAGCTTCTGCCTATATCCCCGCTCCTTGTCACAATCGAATGTGCCGCACGATTTCTCACCGATTATCTTTGTGGTGATGTTTATTTTAAAACATCCCGACCTCATCAAAACCTTGACCGTGCAAAAGCGCAGCTTTCACTTGCAAAAGGGATGGAGCGGCACCTTCCCCTCATGCGCCGTGTTATAGAAAAAAGAGCTTGACGAGCACTAAAGAGAAAAAACGTAAAAGGGCAAAATGACGGGCGGTTGAAGAATCTTGCAAGTTGCCTGCCACTATTATGCGTAATACTCATGAATATAACTAAATATTTATGCACAATGTAAGCAATAATGAAATTTTATGCGCATATTTTTTCATTTATAACATTGACAGCTACAGTGCAGGATGATAATATAACCTAAAGGATTATTACATCGGCAATGTTTGGTATTATAAGAGATAACAACCGCTTTTTAACAACTTTATTATTAGAACATTAAAAAGTGAAATTATATTTTTGTTTCATTATATCGCATAACCGAAGCTACTGTCAGGAGGTATAAACAATATATGAAAAAAAAGCTTACACTGACGGACAAGCTGATAGCTGCTCACGCGACAAGCGGAACACTTAGCGCAGGTGAAGAGGTCGGCTTAAAAATCGACTGCACGCTGACGCAGGACGCGACGGGCACGATGGCATACCTTGAATTTGATGCGATGGGCATCGGCCGCGTAAAGACGGAGCTTTCAGTAGCTTATGTTGACCACAACACGCTCGGCACCGGATTTGAAAATGCCGATGACCACCGCTTTCTTGCCTCCGCAGCTAAAAAATTCGGTCTATGGTATAGCTGTCCCGGCAATGGCATTTGCCATCAGGTCAATCTTGAGCGCTTTGGCGTGCCGGGTAAAACTCTTCTTGGTTCCGACAGCCACACGCCGACAGGCGGCGCGCTTGGTATGCTTGCCATAGGCGCCGGCGGGCTTGACGTCGCAGCAGCTATGGGAGGCGAGCCTTACTATATAAAACACCCTTATGTAATCGGCATTGAGCTGACAGGGAAGCTTCAGCCGTTTGTTTCGGCAAAGGATGTTATTCTTGAAGTTTTGCGCCGCATTTCGGTAAAAGGCGGCGTTGGCTGTGTCCTTGAATACTTCGGTCCGGGGCTTTCGTCACTGACTGTCACTCAGCGTGCCACAATCGCCAACATGGGTGCCGAAACTGGCGCTACGACATCCGTTTTCCCGTCGGATGAGATGACGCTTGATTTCCTCCGCCGCCATGGGCGTGAGGATGTGTGGCGTCCTCTTGCCGCCGATGAAGGCGCGGAATACGATAAAATCATAAGAATTGACCTTTCCACACTTGAACCGCTTGCGGCATGCCCGCACAGTCCCGACAATGTAAAGCCGGTATCGGAGCTTGCCGGCACCCGCATAAGCCAAGTCTGCATCGGTTCATGCACAAACAGCTCCTTTGCCGACCTTGCAGCCGCAGCTTCTATTTTATGCGGCAAGCAGGTAGCCGAAGGTGTGTCGCTGACTATATCGCCGGGCAGCCGCGAGGTTCTCTCCGCACTGACTAAGGCCGGGGCGACAAAAATTCTGCTTGACGCCGGCGCACGCTTGCTTGAGTGCACCTGTGGCCCTTGTATTGGCATGGGACAATCGCCAGAAAGCGGCGGCGTGTCGCTGCGCACCTTTAACCGCAACTTCAAAGGGCGCTCTGGTACGGCGGATGCTGAAATTTACATCGTATCGCCGGAAGTGGCGGCTGTATCCGCTATTTATGGCGTCATAACCGACCCGCGCACGGCAGGACTTGATGTTACACTTATACCGGAACCGGAAATTTACGAGAGAAACGACAACATGCTCATCCCGCCGCCGTCAGAAGAAGAGTCGGCAAAGGTAGAGTTAGCCTTCGGGCCAAATATAAAACCATTTCCGGAGCAGAAGCCTTTTCCTGAGAAACTCAGCTGCATCTGCTCACTTGCCGTCGGCGACAACATTACAACGGACGATATTATGCCGGCAGGCTCAAAGATTCTCCCGCTTCGATCAAATATTCCGGCAATATCAGAATACTGCTTCTCAGGGATTGACCCGACATTCCCCGCGCGCGCAAAAGCGGCAGGCGAGAGCATTATTGTAGGCGGGCAAAACTATGGGCAAGGTTCATCGCGCGAGCATGCGGCGCTCGCTCCGCTTTATCTTGGCGTACGCGCCGTAATCGCTGTGTCGTTTGCACGCATACACAGAAGCAACCTTATAAATATGGGCATCATACCGTTTACATTTGTCAATCCATCCGACAGAGAGGGTATATCACAGGGAGATTTCCTTATAATCGACAATTTAAGTGAGAGAATAAAAGAGGGCGGTCAGATAACGCTTAAAAATGAGACGAAGGGCATAATAATACCGCTTGAATGCAAGCTTGGTGAGCGCGAACGGGAGCTGCTGCTCGTCGGCGGGCTCCTGCGCTATATAAAATCAAAGGCTTGACTATAAATCATTAAAAAAGTAAGCAAACAGCTTTTAAAATTAAAATTTTTTAGAAAAATACTTGAGAGAACGGGCAGGTATAAAATGAGTGAAAAAATCAAGATGAAAAACGCCATTGTTGAAATGGATGGGGACGAAATGACTCGCATAATGTGGGATATGATAAAACGCGAGCTCATAACTCCGTATATTGATTTGAACACAGAATACTACGACCTTGGCTTAAAACATCGTGATGAAACGGATGACGCCGTGACTTATGCCGCAGCCGAAGCTACCGCCCGCCTTGGTGTTGGTGTCAAGTGCGCAACAATAACCCCGAACGCCGACCGTGTTGCTGAATATAATCTTAAAAAGAAGTGGCCTTCGCCTAACGCTACAATCAGAGCGGCTCTTGGCGGCACTGTTTTTCGTGCGCCGATTATAGCGCCGAGCATACGCCGCTATATACCAACGTGGACAAAGCCTATCGTCATCGCCCGCCATGCCTACGGCGATATTTACTTGAATCGTGAGATGTATGTTGATGAAAACTCTAAATGCGAGCTTGTCAAGACAGATGCGGCGGGAAACGAAACAAGGATGACGATTCACGATTTTAAAGATGGCGGAGGCGTTGTTCAGGGAATCCACAACACAGACGCAAGCATTAGCGGCTTTGCCGTCGCCTGTTTTGAATATGCCCTGTCGCAGGGGCTTGACTTATGGTTTGCGACAAAAGACACTATATCAAAAACATACGATCACCGCTTCAAAGACATCTTTGCGGAGATATATAAAGAAAAGTACGAGGAAAAATTCCGCGAGCGGGAAATATCATACTACTATATGCTCATAGATGATGCTGCCGCTCGCGTCATCCGCTCGGAAGGCGGCTTCATTTGGGCCTGCAAAAACTATGACGGGGACGTTATGTCAGACCTTCTTGGCGCATGTTACGGCTGTTTTTCGATGATGACGTCCGTTCTTGTCTCACCACGCAGCGCATATGAATACGAAGCCGCTCACGGCACCGTGCAGCGCCATTATTATAAGTACCTGAAGGGTGAGACTACATCAACAAACTCAGTTGCCACATTATACGCTTGGACCGGAGCCTTGCGTCGCCGCGGGATTCTTGACGGAACGCCGGATCTTGTCGGCTGGGCTGACAGAATGGAAGCCGCGGCTATGAAAACGATAGCTGACGGTGTGATGACAGGCGATCTTTACGCCGCATCGGACGCGGAGAATAAGAGAATAGCAACAACTGAAGAATTTATTCGTGAGATTAAGCTTAGATATGAATACTAAGCTCGAGGGAGGTGTGTATTTTGGTTATGCCGGAAGAAAACAGCAGCATTAGTAACAGCAGAGCCAAAGCCGGCGGATACTCGGAAATGACGCCGAAACTTTTGAAGCTTGCGGAGATTTGCGAGGCGAACAATCACATAAACCCCGAGCTTTATGCTAAACATGACGTAAAGCGCGGCCTACGCGATGCTGACGGGCAAGGTGTCCTAACGGGGCTTACCGACATATCAACAGTTAATGCGACAAAAGTTGTTGACGGTGTGCGCGTACCGATCCCGGGTGAACTTATGTATCGCGGGATCAATGTATATGACCTTGTAGGTGGTTTTTTATCGGACGGGCGCTTCGGTTTTGAGGAAACGGTGTATCTTCTCCTTTTCGGCAACCTGCCGAATAAACAGCAGCTTGATGAGTTCACCGATATGCTCGCCGAATACAGAACCCTGCCGACAAACTTTGTGCGCGATGTCATAATGAAGGCTCCAAATGCCGACACAATGAACTCTCTCGCACGGAGTGTCTTGACGCTTTACTCGTATGATGAGTACGCAAATGACCTATCGATTCCAAACGTCCTGCGCCAGTCAATACAGCTGATATCGACAATGCCGCTTCTTACGACTTACGCATATCAAGCGTATTCACACTATATCATGGGGCGCGGGCTTTTCATACACAATCCAAGCCGTCACCACAGCACAGCAGAGAATATATTAATGCTTATGCGTGACGATAAAAGCTACACGGAAGCGGAGGCAAAAATTTTAGACTTAACTCTTGTGCTTCACGCCGAGCACGGTGGCGGCAACAACTCAACTTTTACGACGCATGTCGTCACATCATCAGGCACCGATACATATTCGGCCATCGCGGCGTCACTATGCTCGCTCAAAGGGCCGAAACATGGCGGCGCAAACATCAAGGTGCGACAGATGTTTGCCGATATGATGAAAAACATTCGCGACTATGACGACGACGATGAAATACGTGCATACCTGCAGCGTCTGCTTAATAAGGAAGCATTCGACCGCGCCGGTCTCGTTTATGGCGTAGGACACGCCGTTTATACTATATCCGACCCGCGCGCTGAGATTCTTAAAACATATGTTGAAAGGCTCTCGCGCGAAAAGGGGCGTGAGGAGGAATTCAAGCTTTATAAAAACGTCGACCGCCTTGCAACTGAGATAGTAAATAAAAATAAAAATGTACTCAAACCGATGTCTGTCAACATAGACTTCTACAGCGGTTTTGTTTACGATATGCTCGGCATCCCCGAGGAGATGTATACACCACTTTTCGCTGTCTCGCGCATAGCCGGCTGGAGTGCGCACAGGATTGAGGAGCTGATAAACACAGGCAAAATAATACGCCCGGCATATATGAGTGTTCGCGAGGACAGAGCTTATATCCCGATGAGCGAAAGATAACAGATATAGCTATAAAACTACATAAGCGCCCGGGGATTTCCCTCTCACCATCCCTGGTAATGTGCTGCCCCGCAACAAAGTCAGCTTATCTTGGGCATAACCGATAGCTATACATAAAGCCAGTCTTTTTAGCATGGCTTTAAGTAATCGTATCTTTCACCATCGCATAATATCAGGGGGCTGCAGCATTTTTTCTGTGTTACAGCCCCTTAAATTATGACCGATAAATAAGTATTTGCTTGCATTCCATAACAAATAAAAGAAGCCGCCGTCTTATAAAGACAACAGCTTCTTTTTCATTTAACCGATTATGCAAAGCGTATGATAAAAATGAGTTATCACCGCATTTGGGATTTTTATTGCTGATTTAGGCTTTATCGCTTTCATTGACTTTTACAAACCTTAAAATATTCCACGAAAGCTTTTTAAGGTCAGCTTTTATAATTCCGTCTTCGTCTTCTTTTGTACTATTGTTGATAGTCGGAACGATAGCGTCCGGATTTTCAGGTGTGCTTACTACCGACAAATCATCGGAATAAAGCTGAATGTGCTCGCAGAATTTGTAACCTTTGAATCCCGTAGCATCAAGCTCAATTGTGCGGTCGGATTCCCAGTCACGGTTGATGAGGAAGATGTTTAGCTCACCTGCATTATCGTCAAAAGCGGCGGCTGCGTCAATGTAATCGACGCCTTCCTGCTCATAATACTCGTTTATATCGTCAACGATGTAGCTGGGAATGTCGTACGTGTCGCCTTCAACTGAGCAGCGCATTGATATGCCGCGTCCGTAGCGCATGAGCTGCGTGTATGGATAATACGATGCCGTGCGCCAGATCTGATCGCGGTTAGCTGTGGCAAGAACGCCAAGACCGCCTGTCATGCAACCGATTTTAACGCGGTCGGCATGGCGGATGAAAGCAAGAAGGACTGATGCGTTGCCAAGAGCGCCAAGCATATCGCCATACGGACGTCTGCGCGGGGCACCGCCGCCTTCACGCGGACGCCACATGTTGTCAGGATCATGGAGAACGAAATCGCGGTAGGGGCTGAAACGGTAATGAGCGCGGTAATTCTCATATGGTGCGCGCCCGTAATGGAGATTTTCTGACGGTTGACGCATCATAATTGCGTATTCGTCAAAGGAAATCATTAGCTTGCGCGGCGAGCGCATTTTTGCCTGCACAAAGTCGCAAAGAGCAATTTCTGTATTGATATAATCCTCAAAATAGCGCGACGCGCCCATAAAGGTGGCAAAGTCGCCGACTTTAACTGAGTGATAATGGTGAAGAGATATGTAATCGACAGTATTATAACATTCCTGTAGAACCTTGAGGTCCCAATCGGGGAAATGCTTCATATTTGGAGAGCATGAGACGGCGGCGACGGTTTCAATGTTGCCATCTACCCACTTAATAGCCTTAGAAACTTCATTTGTCAGTATGCCGAAGCCGGTGGGGTCACGTTCCCATGATCCTATTTGCCACGGGCCGTCAGGCTCGTTTCCAAGATACCATGTTTCAACGCCGTATGGCTCTTTGCGGCCGTTTTTTATGCGCAGATCCGACCAATACGTGCCGCCTTTGTGGTTTGTATATTCGACAGCGTATATGGCCTCATTTATGCCAGCCGTACCGAGGTTTAAAGTATACATCGGCTCGGCGCCGATGCGCTCTGTCCACTGCAGGTATTCGTCATGTCCAATGTCGTTAGTTATATACTGGTGCCATGCAAGGTCAAGGTGTACGCGGCGCTGTTCCTTAGGCCCGATAGAGTCGCGCCAGTCCCAGCCGGAGACAAAGTTCCCTCCGGGAAGTCTTATACAGGGAAGGTCTGTTTTTCGAAGTGCTTCAATGATGTCACCTCTGAAACCCTTTTCGTCAGCCGTCGGATGCTTTGGAGAGTACATCATACCGTTTACAAGTGTTCCGATAGGCTCAAGAAAAGCACCATACAAACGTGGCGAAATTTCGCCGATTGGGAAAGCAGGATGGACTGTAATCTTTGTTTTTTTTGCCATGACGCCTTTTACCTCCGCTTTATATAAAAAATAATTAACGATATACAAGTGTTTTATGTGGGCTGCGAAAAGGCTGATAAATTGAGAAAGAACTTGCCGATTTATATATTTCTAATTATTTCTAATTTAATCCCAGGGATGATGACGCTTTAATATTTCGTAGATTTCAACATAGCTTTTATGACGGCGCTGTGGTATTATGTCGTCCGCAACAGCTGCGATAATAGCGCACCCTTCCTCGCGCAGGTGTGTGCATTTTTTGTATTTACACGATCCAATGTAAGGTGAAAACTCGCGGAAGCAGCCGGCAAGCTCGCGGGCGGGGAAATATCCCACTCCTGCATGCTCGAAGTCAATGAAGCTGAAGCCGGGTGTATCAGCTATAAAAACGCCAACATCGGTGCGGAGGAGTTCAACATGGCGTGTTGTGTGACGCCCTCGCTGTGTTTTGCGGCTGATATCGCCCGTTTTAAGATTAAGGTTAGGGTATAACCTGTTGAGCAGCGTCGATTTACCGGCGCCGGAAACGCCTGCAAATGCTGTCAGAGCACCTTCACCAAGCGATGCAATGTAGGAGTAAAGCAAATCGGTGCCCTCGCCCGTAGTTGCACTGACACAAAATGTGCGGATGCCGCATTTTTCATATGTTTCTACAATCTCAGAAGCTTTGCTTTCATCAAGATCGCGCTTTGTCACGATAACAACAGGCTCAATACCTGCCCGCTCAACTATGCAGATGAGTCTGTCTGACGTTGTAAAACTTGGTGCTGGCTTTGCAGCGGAGATTATAACGAATATAATGTCAATATTTGCGACAGACGGCCTTGTTAGTATGCTGCGTCGCGGCAGAATCTCCGTTATAACGCTTTCGTCCTCGCGCGAGAGCGCAGCTTCCCCCGAGTACGCGAATGTTTCTACTATGACGCGGTCTCCAACGGTTGGCATAATACCGTCTTTACGGAAAAGCCCGCGTGCTCTGCATTGAATGACGGAGTTTGCGTAGGTGATAACAGAAGGCATGGGTTGTGCGGGGTCCTGTATGTTATTTGACACTCCCTGAACTTCACTCGATGCGAGAGTATCAATACTGTCATTATCGCTGTCAATCATGACATAATAAAGACCGCCGACACCTTTTATGATAGTTCCTTTTAGTTTCAATTTTGAATTTAAATACTCATTGCTTCTACCTTTCATTGGTGTTTTCATCCGTTTGTGGTTCGGGTCCAAGACTTACAACGAAATCAATTGCTGTACCAGCTTTGACGGGAGTAGTACTTGCGTTTCTGCTTTGACTTATTATCGTACCGGCCGGTTTGTCCGAGTACTCGTATGTTACGTTGCCGACAGAGAGGTTGTTTTTAATTAAAAGCTCCTTTGCTTTAAGCTCAGTCATACCAGTAAAATCAGGTACGCTTGAAACTAATGTTTGAGGTCCGAGGCTGACATAAAGAATGACTGTGTCGCCTGTTGTGACAGTTGAGCCGCGCTGGGGTGATGTACCGTACACAAGGCCGGCGGGAACAGCAAGGTTATTTTTCTCTTCAATTTTTGTTATGACTCCGTACTGTTTTGTCAGTTTATCCGAAACTACTCTGTAGTCCTGCATTGTAAAGTCTGGCATTATAAACGTCTCTATACCGCGGCTTACGACAAACGTTATCTCACAGTAGTGTTTGCCGAGCTCGACACGGCGTTTCTCACCCGGCTCAGGCGATTGCTCTATTATAATCCCTGCCTCTGCGGTATCGTTGTAGTCGTATTCAACATTTACCGCATAACCGAGCTCACTCAGCTCCTCATCAAGCTCATCATAATATTCACGTCCGACGAAATCATCGACCGTTAATATGAATGTTTTGTCGAGGTCTTTGTTGAAAAGGACACGGGCAAGAAGGTAATACCCGCAGACGATACAGACAATGAGAAATGCTGATGCGACAGCAAGGATTATCGGGAACATTGACTTCCCGACGAAATCTCTCTTTTTGCTTGGCTTGGCCGCCGGTGGATTTTCGTCAAGACTGCTTTCGCCGTTTAATATATCTTTGCCTTCACCTTGAACAATCGGAGCCGGCAACGGCTTGAAGGTGACAGTAGGATCCTTTTTCAGTTTTTCAAGACGGCTTAAAATCTGCTCTGCCTTCTGAAACCGTGCATCCGGGGATTTCTCCATCGCTGTCAGTATTGTCTGCTCAAGCCCCAGCGGTATATTCAGGTTTATCTTTGATGGAGGAGTTGGCGTCGCGTTTACTTGCATAAGAGCGACGGAAACCGGTGTTTCACCTGAGAAGGGAAGCTGCCCCGTCGCCATTTCATACATAAGCACACCTGTTGAATAAAGGTCGCTTCGTGTGTCTATCGGCAGACCGCTTGCCTGCTCTGGGCTTATATAATATACAGTGCCGATAGCCTTGTCCGTCATAGTGACAGTTTCGGCGTTCGGCAGCTTTGCTATGCCGAAGTCTGCCACTTTGATAAGGCCGTTTTTGAGAAGCATTATGTTTTGCGGCTTTATGTCGCGGTGTACGATACCTTTTGAATGGGCGTGAGCCAGCGCGCGGAGTATCTGCTCACAAAAGCTGATGATCTCCGGGAATGGAAGCGCACCTTTTTTCATCATGTAATTTTTAAGTGTAATGCCTTCGACATACTCCATTACGATATATTTCGACTCACCGCTCATGGAGACGTCGTAGATGCTGATGATGTTCGGGTGCGATAACATCGAGACAGCTTTAGACTCGTTGATAAAGCGCTTGACAGCCGCTGTGTCTTTTGCCACATCGTCCTTGAGCCGCTTGATTGCTACCGTGCGCCTCATAACAGGATCGTACGCGCGAAAAACGACCGCCATGCCGCCGACGCCGATTATTTTTTCTATTTTATATCTTCCGTCAAGGACTTTCCCTATAAATCTTTCGTATGAATCCATTATTCATTCGTTCCCTTATGCGTTCTGTCCCACGCGCTGTTCGCGCAGAATGTAGATGAAGTTCCGTCAAAGCTCGATCAGCACGGCGGTTATGTTGTCGCCACCGCCCTTTTCGTTTGCCAGACGGATAAGCTCGTTGACTTTTTCCTCTGTCGATATACCGGAGGCGAGAACAGTGTTTCTCAGCTCGGTCCGGTCAAGGTAGTTCGATAATCCGTCGGAGCACAGTAAAATTTTATCTCCTTCGGATAGCGAAATAGTAAATGTATCCGGCACGACATTTTTGTCGGTGCCCACTACTCGTGTAACTATGTTCTTATGAGAGGATACAGCAGCCTGTTCGCTTGTCAACAGACCAAGATCAACGAGATACTGCACATATGAGTGGTCGCGTGTTATTTGCTTTATTTCATTTTCGGTGAAAAGGTAAAGCCGACTGTCGCCGATGTTTACAGCGTAAAGCATATCTTTCATGATAAGGGCGGCAACAAGCGTCGTCCCCATGCCGAGCAGTGTCGGATCGGATTTCGCACGCTTGTAAACGGCCTTATTTGCCGCCTCTACGGCGCCGACAAGAATGTCCGTTATGGACGATGATTTATCTTTATTTTTACCCTTGTCTTTATCCTTTCCGCTGCTTTTGCTGGCGGCAGACGAAAACTTTGCTTTTACGGCCTTAAGCGCAGTGGCGCATGCAAGAGAGCTTGCAACTTCGCCACCCCTCGCCCCACCCATCCCATCACATACAATGAAAAATAGGGTAGAGTCGCCAAGCTGGGCTGTTTCAAAGCAGTCCTGATTCATGCCGCGAACGCGTCCTGTGTCTGTTTTGCCGTAGTAGAGGTAGACCATCGTTTGCGCAACCTTTCCTTTCCGACGCTGAGATTTCGATTTTAAAAGCTGCGTCGACAGACTGCGTTGTAACTTACAACAATGTTTATGCTTTGTACTGCCGATATTAATTATATTACTTATATTTTATACTATTTGTTACTATTATTGTATATTTTTGCACGCTCTTTTTTCGCCATTTGTTCTGCCGCAATGCGCAACTGACCGCAGGAAGCGTCAATGTCAGAGCCAAGCTTGCGGCGTATAGTAACATTGACGCCTTGAGCTTTTAGGGCAGAAGCGAAAGCACGCACAGAAGTAGTTCTGCTTCCAGAAAGCCCTGTCTCCCTGACTTTGTTTAGGGGAATAAGATTTACATGAAAAGGTCGCTCACCTTCGCTCCCCATATATTGCTTAAGCAATTTGGCGAGGTTGTTGGCATCTGATATGGTGTCGTTTTCCCCTTCAATGAGAGCATACTCGAATGATATCCGGCGTCCTGTTTTATCAAAGTAATCGCGGCAGGCGAGGAGAAGCTCGTCGATGCCGTAGCGTCTGTTTATCGGCATTATCCTGCTTCTTTTGGCGTCCGTCGCCGCATGAAGCGATATTGAAAGCGTTACCGGAAGCCCCAGCTCCGCAAGCTCGTATATACGCGGCACAATACCACATGTCGAAACGGAAACGTGGCGCAGACCAATGTTAAGTCCGCCGGGGGCTGAGAGAAGTTGTAAAAACCTTACGGTTTCATCGAAATTGTCAAGCGGCTCGCCAATGCCCATCATAACGACGCCGGATATGCGGGGTGCGCCGCCAGCGTTTTTGCTATTGTTTACGCTTTTGCTAATATCCTTTTGAGCGGCTAAAACCTGTCCTAATATTTCAGATGCAGATAGATTGCGCACCTTCCCCGCAAGGGTTGAAGCGCAGAAGCGGCAGCCCATGCGGCAACCGACCTGCGATGATACGCAAATCGTCTTTCCGTACTCATAATTCATTAAAACTCCCTCGACATGCTCGCCGTCGTATAAGCGAAAAAGGTATTTTATCGTTTTGTCGGCGGAGGTGAGCTTGCGTTCAATCTTGGGTGTCTTTATTATGCAAGTTTCTTTGAGCTGCGCACGAAGGGAGAGGGGCAGGTTCGACATTTCATCGAACTTTGCTCCGCGATGAAGCCACTCAAAGATTTGTTTTGCCCTGTATGAGGGCTGCGAGTACGGTGGTGCTGTTATAATTTCCTTAATTTCAATCTCCGTTAAGCAAAGGATATCGATTTTACTGCTGTTCATCTATTTTATATCACTTTTTCTCTTAAATTTGGCGATGAAAAAGCCGTCTGAGCCGTTTTTATGCGGCATAAGCGTTATCTGGCCTCGGGGCGCCGATATATTGGCAACAGAAAAGCCGCACGGCTCAAAACCACCGTGATTTTCAAGGAAAGTATCGACTACATCTTCATTTTCGGCGCGCCGCAGAGTGCAGGTCGAGTAAACGAGCACGCCTCCTGGCTTAACATACTCGGCAGACGAAGAAAGAATAGCACTTTGCACATCCGGGAGCGACATTACATCGGCTTTATCTTTATATCTGATGTCAGGTTTTTTTGCAATAACTCCGAGTCCCGAGCATGGCACATCACATAAAACAACATCGGCGCGACGGATGAGAGCCTCATCCGGCATACGAGCGTCGTGAGCGGCGGCTTTTATAATTGAAAGTCCAAGGCGTAGAGCACCTTCTTGCACAAGGCGCGCTCTTTTTTCATGAAGGTCAAAGGCATATACAACGCCTTCGTTTTTCATGTCTATTGCAAGTGAAAAGCTTTTACCGCCGGGGGCTGAGCATACGTCAATGACAACGTCACCGCTCACCGCACCTGCAGCGGCGGCGCAAATGCGAGATGCGGCATCCTGTACAAACCATAGACCACTGTCATAACCGAAAAGTTCCGTTATGTTCCCCGCGTTTGTTATGTCAATCATATCGGGGCATATGGGATTTTGCACCGCAGCAAGAGCCCCGCTTTTATCATCGCATAGGCGTGCGAGCAGTGTTGGTACATCCGTGCGAAGCGTGTTCACACGAAGCGTTACGGGCGGGCGTGAATTGACAGACGCGCAAAGCGACGGGTAGTCATCGGGATAATCACGCATCCATTCCTCAATTATCCATTCGGGCAGCGAATGAAGGAGCGACAGTTCCCTGACAGAACCGATGTCACCGGCACTGCCCGTGGCGAAAATAGGCTTACCTTCCCGCACGGCACGCCGAAGGACTGCATTGACAAGCGTCTTTGATTGATGCGGCGCCACAGCGACAGTTTCGTTGACAGCGGCATATGGCGGCACACGGTCAAGATAATACAGCTGATAAAGCCCCAATTCAAGCGCCGTCAGCGTTGCTGTGTCAAGGGATTCGACGGAGCGTCCCGTCAGGTGCTCAATTTGAGCGTCAAGCGTTATCCCGCGCTCAACGACGCCATATACAAGGGCGGCAAAAAGTGCCCTGTCATCATCTTTACCTTTGAAGCGGCGAAGAGCGGCATCAAGGCTGATGTTTATATATTTTCTCCCGCGCTTCCATTCTGAAAGAACCGAAATTGCAGCCACACGGGGGTTGTTTGCTTTGCTGACGCTCGCTTTGTCTATATTTTTCATATTTATTTTAATATATCGCCCTCTCTTATGCGGCGGCCGTTTATAAGGTCTGAGGCCGTCATGCGGCGGCTGCCTTCAAGCTGTGCTTCAATTATATTGAGCATGCCCTCGCCACAGGCGACGGATATCACACCGCGGGCAGCTTTTATGACAGTCCCCGGGGCAATATCAGGATTAGTGTTGCTGCCGCCGTCACTATATACGCTTGATACGTATATTTTAATAAGCTTCGGCTTGTCCTTTGCTATATAAGCATACGCACCTGGAACAGGTGAAAGGGCACGGATGTTGTTGTGAAGCTTCACGGCCGGAAGCGAAAAGTCAAGCTTCATGTCATCGTCTGTTATTTTAGCCGCATACGTTGCCGCGCTGTGGTTTTGAGGTGTCCTCGGCGCGTAGCCTTTTTTTATAAGGGCAAGAGCGTCAAGTATGGCGGCGGCGCCGGCTTCGGCCAGCTTGTCGTGGACAACTCCGAAGTGATCCTCGGGTGCGATTGACACCTTATGTTGAAGAATCATATCGCCGGTGTCAAGCCCCTCGTCCATATACATTGCAGTGATGCCGGTTTCGGTCTCTCCCTCCATGATAGCGCGCTGTATAGGCGCAGCTCCGCGATATTTAGGCAGAAGGGAAGCATGAGCGTTGATGCATCCGAGCGGCGGGTAATTTATTATATATGGCGGCAATATTTTGCCGTAAGCGGCGACAATTATAAGGTCCGGGGTTAGCTCATGAAGCGTTTTTTCAAATGCGCCGTCTTTGAGCGTATCCGGCTGAAAAACCGGAAGCCCATGTTCTGTCGCAAGCTTTTTCACAGGGGATGGAGTCAGCACATAACCGCGCCCCTGAGGCTTGTCCGCTTGCGTGACGACGCCTACAATATCCTCGCCCGCTTCTATGAGCGAAAAAAGAATCCGCGCGGCAAAATCGGGCGTGCCCATATATAAAATCTTCATGTTAACTTCTTTTACTTCCGCGCTCCTTTTCAGTTTATTTATCTGCTTTTTCTTTATTTTATGATTTTATGTCAGCTCTGCTTTTAACGATATCATCTTCATCGTCGGCAAGCTCGTCTTCTGTGACATAGCGGACAAGAGTACCGGGATCGGTGAAGAGCTTGCCGTCAAGATGGTCTGTCTCGTGGCAGAAAGCACGGGCAAGTAGCCCTGTGCCTGTGTATTCCTTCATATTTCCCTCTCGGTCAAGGGCGCGTACGGTCACCGTCATGGGGCGGTTTGTTATCCCCCACTTTCCCGGGATTGAAAGGCATCCTTCGGCTTCGTTCTGGCAGCCTTCACATGAGACAACCTCCGGATTTATCAGCTCGATAAGTCCGTATTCCTCGCTGTCGATTATGACGACACGGCGCAGAACGCCTACCTGTGGCGCTGCAAGACCAATACCGTTTGTTTCGTGAAGAGTGTCCTGCATATCGTCAAGCAGAGTTAATATTCGGGGGGTTATTTTATCGACGGGACGGCTAATTTTACGCAGAATACCGTCGTCGTCTTTCCTAATTTTTAGTACAGCCAATTTATTTCACCTCGATGGTTTACTTTTTATAAAGCATATGATATACGCACAAAAAGTAAACCATTTTTTTATTATATCGTATTCGGGTTAAAGTCTAACGACACTTTCACACTGCGCACGAGCCTTGAGCCGTATCCTTTTAAAACATCATCAAAGAACTGGCGCGTGCGCCGTGACAGCTTACACTTTATGACAACACGCATGCGGTACTTACCGTTTAAGCGGTATATGGGTGCTTCAAACGGTCCGAACATAACGATTGAAACATCTTTATATTCACCCTCGCACGATGCGCGTATGTATTTATCTAATCGGACGGTAGCAGCGGCGAGCGCGGCTTCGTCCTCGCTTGTTAGCGTAATTTGTGCGATGTCGCAAAACGGCGGGAAGACGTAGCGGCACCGCAGCTCAATTTCACTTTTATAAAACGCCTTGTAATCCTGCGCGCATGCAAGGCGCAGGTTTTCATTTTCGGGAGTGTATGTCTGTATAATCGCCCGGCCGGGAAGTGATGAGCGTCCGGCTCGTCCGATAACCTGAGTGATGAGCGAAAATGTACGTTCCCCGGCGCGGTAATCATCAAGATAAAGTGAAGATTCGGCAAGAAGTACGCCGACAAGGGTAACAAGGGGAAAATCATGCCCTTTTGTCACCATCTGCGTGCCAAGCAAAATATCAGCTTCGTGCCGTTTAAATGCACCGATCAAATTATCGTAGGCTGATTTTGTTCGCGTCGTATCGGCGTCCATACGGAGAATACGAGCGCCGGGCACAAGCTTTGCAAGCTCCTGTTCAATGCGCTGTGTGCCATAACCCATATAATAAAGACTCTCCCCACCGCAAAAGGGACACTTTTCCGGTGTTTGAACCGTATATCCACAGTAGTGGCAGACAAGACGCCCGGCGGCGCCATGCTCGGCTCTGTACTCCTCGGGAGTTGAGGTGTCGGCAAGAGGCCTGTGGACATGGTATGTCAGTGCGACGCTGCATCTCGGACACTGGACAACCTCTCCGCACAAACGGCAGGAGAGGAAATTATTATATCCACGGCGGTTTAAAAAAAGTATCGCCTGCTCACCACGCGAGATGGTTTCCGCAAGAGCGGAGGCAAGGTGCGAGCTTATCGGCGAAGCGGCGCCGGCAGCTTTTTCGCGGCGCATATCGACGACGGTGACCTCAGGTAGGACAGCGTCACCGTATCGCTCGCTTAACGTTACAAGGGTATATGTTCCGCCCACCGCTTTATGATAACTTTGCAGCGATGGCGTCGCGCTTGACAGCAGCATAAGAGCGTTTGATTTCGCGCAGCGGTATCTGGCAACATCATGCGCCAAATATTTTGGCGGCATGTCTGATTTATATGTGTGCTCCTGCTCCTCATCGATAACAATCATGCCAAGGTTTGTTAAAGGCGCGAAAACAGCGCTTCGCGTGCCGACGACGATGTCTGCTTCACCTGCGCGGACGCGCCGCCAGGCGTCGGCTCGCTCGCCGGCTGAAAGTGAGGAATGTATGACAGCCACGCGCTGTCCGTATCGGGAGCAGTATATAGCAACTGTTTGCGGCGCAAGGGCAATTTCTGGCACAAGGATTATAACACTTCGCCCGTCAGATATCACTTCGTCTATCATTGAAATGATAACTTGCGTTTTGCCGCTACCGGTTACACCGTGAAGGAGAGCAGCCCTCGCTTCGCCGCTTTTGTAAAGGGAAAGTATCGTATTAAACGCGCGCTTTTGCTCGTCTGATAAAATAACGGGATGCTGCTCGACGCACTTGATGTCAGCGTAAGGATTTCTCCAGCGCTCGAGCTTTGTTAGTGTTACAAGATTGGCATCGGCAAGCATCTTTAGCTGTGCGCCGACAGGACCGAGGGCATCTTCAAGCATATCCTCGGTTATAAATACCCCGTCCTCTGCGTCCGCAAGGTAGGCAAGTATCTCACGTGCGCGCCTTGAGCGGAGTTTTACCTTGGCACCGACGCCACCCAATGCAATCTCGCGGGCTTCGTCGGTTGTTACGGCAAGGGCAACATCCACATCATATATTATGTTTGTTGATTCGCGAACATCAATCTCGCGCTTGATGTAACCTTGACGCACAAGAGCCGATGTCAGCTCCGCTGTGGCAATTGCACCCCCAAACTCATCTCGAAGCCTTGTGTCGGAGACACGGCCATGTGCTTTTATAAAGCTATAAACATAAAGAGCTTTTGTGCTAAGCGAGGTTGATTTATTTTCGTTTGGCTCCTTATCAGTTACAGTATAATATTCCCTTGTTTTTGAAAGGGCGGCCGACGGCACAACTGTACGCACAGCTTCGCCGTATGTCGAAAGCGTTTGCTGGCTAAGAAAAGAGCAAAGGCCGAGCAAATCAGGGGTAAGCGCTACTGCTCGGTTCGTGATTGAGAGTATAGGTTTGATGCCGCTGACATCAGTTTCATCTGAAGTTGATGTTACGATAGCTGTTTTCTTGCGGTTTCCGCCGCCAAACGGCACCGTGACGAAGATGCCCGGCGATATCTCGTCCGTCATGTCACGCGGGATGTAGTAAGTATATTCTCTATCTATATGATAAGGCGCATCAAGAAGACGCACGCAAGCGTAACTATGTTTATTGCTCTTATCCTTGTCAGTCATCAAACGTTTCGTGCCGCCTCCTTTTACGTCTTTTGTTTGTGTTAAGTTTAATATTTAATAATTAAAACCTTCCTCGTTTGGCAGAATAACATTAAATTCGCCGTTTGCAAGACGTGTTATAGCGTTCTTAACGGCTTTTTCGTCACGGAATTCCTTTTTTATCATTGAAGCAAGAGTTTTGTCAGTTTCTTTATTGGCGATGAGCATTTCAGCGTACTCACGCTGCTTGACATATTCATCGGTTATAAGGCGTGCGCACTTTGCTGTGGCTATAACAAGTGCATAGCGGTTAAATTTGCCACGTGTAAGCTGTTCAACGGTCGGATAAATCATGTGTACTGTTTTCCTCCTTCGCCGGCAGTACCGGCACGGTATTTTCTATATCAGATATGTGTTAATAATTAAAGATTAGAAATTGTATTAATGATTATTCGCGCTTTTCTTGTGATGGTGAGCCACCCTCGACACTGTCTGCGGTGTCGGAGGAGGTTTCTGTGGCACGGGCTGTTATGCTTTCCGGTGACACAGCCGATAATATAACGTGGTCGCTGTCTGTAATAATGACGGAGCGCGTGCGGCGGCCGCATGTAGCATCAATTGCCCGTCCGTCGTCCTTCGCATCCTGCGCTAAGCGCTTTGCCGGCGCTGAATCGTATCCAACAACGGCTACGATTCGCTCCGCCGCTACCATATTATTATAACCTATATTAATAAATTTCATAATTTATTGCCGTTTTATAAGGTCTGACAGGACAAAAATTGGTAGCAATATGATTGCGATGATCCAGATCATAATAATAACCTCCTTTGCCCGGGTTTGTGACCAGCTTGCCGCATTACGCCCGTCGGTATACCGGGCAACGCTTGCGGCTTAATGTCTTATTTATAGCCGCCGCAACGGCTTAATCCATTATTTTATAATCGGTTACCATATGTTCACCGTCATATAAATATATTTCTAATTCGTCAGGCTTGCAGCCGTAACAGTCCGCTAAATATTTGCGTAATGTTTCGCCTTCTTGGCAACGAATAGTATCGGGAACATAATATCCGTAACAATCGTCAATACAAAATTCCGTTCCGCTTAATATACCCTTTGCATGCGCGGGCAGTGTGTCACTCAAGGTTCTGCACCTGCTCGCGGATTTTTTCTATTTCACTTTTCATGTCGACGACAAGATGGGCGATTTTTGTGTTTTGGGATTTTGAGCCTACCGTGTTTACCTCTCGATTTATTTCCTGTGTTAAAAAGTCAAGCTTTCGTCCGACGGCGCCCTCCTCAGCTATTATCTGCCGGAAGGCTGTTATGTGTGAGGCAAGACGCACAAGCTCCTCATCAATAGACGCCTTATCGGCAAAGATAGCAGCTTCAGTTAATATGCGCTGTTCGTTTATTTCGATGTTACTGTCAGCAAGAAGCTGTTTTATTCTCTCGGCCAAGCGCGGCGCATACGTGGCGATCTCAGCAGAAGACAAGCGAGCTATTTCAGCGGCAATAGATTCAATATTTACAAGCTTAAGCTCCGCGTCAGCCGCAAGGCGCGCGCCCTCGCGTTCTCGCATAACGAGAAAGGCATCAAGCGCCTCTGACAGCACGCTTCTTATTGCTTCCCACTCAGCCTCAAGATTTTCCTCTGGCTTTGTTATGGTAAAAATATCGCGGAATTGAGCTACACGCGAGGCAGCAATGTCATCCCGCAAATTGAACTGTTCTGCGAGGTGCCGCAGAGCGTCTATATATGAGGCGGCAAGAGCGCTGTCGAGGTTAACAACGACGCCCTCCTGCTCGATGACATCAACAGTGATGGTGACGTCTATTTTACCGCGTAAAACTCCGCGTTCTTGTATATACGCTTTGACCGGCTCCTCAATAAATCCATATTGGCGTGGGTATTTTACTGTGCAGTCAAAATATCTTGCGTTTACACTTTTAATTTCAATTGTGTATTTTTTCCCGCCCCAAGTGCCGACTGCTCGGCCGAAGGCTGTCATGCTTTTTGCCAATTCTTTATCCTTGCCTTTCAGAGAAGCCCGCGCCTTTTTAGCGTGGGGCGATATTTTGTAATGTATAATGTGATAAGCCGTGTTGCGAGAATGTCTGTGATGATAAATACTGCGTTCGCAAGAGCAAACACGGCAATATTTAACGCAAGTGATACGTATTCAAGTGCGGCGATGTATCTTGCTGCGATTATAAGCGCCGTGAGAATAGCGTTGAAGGAGAGAAGCTTCAGTATCCACGATAAAACCGCCCCGCGCCTCTCGAAAAATGCTTTCAGCACAGGATAATAACCGGCAAAGCAAAGGTAGAGAGCGGCCGGAAACTTATATGGAAGCATCAAAAGTGATATGACGGAGGTAACGGCGAATATGAGCATTGCATACCACGTACCATACTCGATATATACGGGTATTATAAGCAGTGCGGCGAAAACACATGCCGAAATATCAAATACCTGTGTCGCCGAGCCGATGTACATAGCTACGCACGACAAGGCGCATATAATACCGCATATGGCAACAGCTTTTGTTTTCTTCATTGCGCTAACCTACTGAAGTGACTAAAAAGTCAGCAGCAGGGAATCAGATCGCCGCCCATGCATTCACAGCAACAGTCGGCACAAAGAAGGGTCGAGCACATATTGCACACATCTTGATCCACCACGCCCCTTTGACGCGCGTACCCGCGTCCATAAAAAGCGGCGTTCATTTGAAGATTATCACGGGCAGCAGCGTATTCTGCATTGTCTGGATCCATTGTGCAAGCCGTTTCAATGTGCCGCACGGCGTCGTAATACATTCCTCGCCCGAGCAAGACGCATCCTTTGAGGAAATACCATTCCGCACCGCGTGCTTCTCTCTGTATAGCATTTAAAATTATATCAGCCTCAGCAAAACGGCGCTCGTTTATAAGCCGCCGAATATTATTGTACGACGGCGAGCCACCCTCGTAACCGACACCTGGCCCATAACCGGCACCGCTTGCGGTGCTACCGGAGGTACCGCCTGAGCGTTCCTTCTGGATTTGCTCATATGCCTCGTTGATCTCCTTCATTTTTTCTTCAACGAGGTCGGTGAGAGGGTTGTTTGTATAATTGTCGGGATGGTACTTGCGGGCAAGTTCGTAGTATGCTTTTTTTATCTCCTCGTCCGTGGCATCACGCCTGACTCCGAGCACCTTGTAAGGATCATTCATTCAGTTTATATTACCTTTCACTTTGGGTTGTTTGGTCATATGTGGAGTCTGGCACATTTTTGTGGTAAAAATGCGTTTAGCTAATTTGTTTTTGCCGCCAGCGCTTGTTTTTTGCTTTACCAGACAGTGCAGCTTTGGCTGCTGCGGGCATTCCAAGGTAAATAATATTTTTTATTATTGAAAGTGCCTCCGGCGGCGCGCCGTTTTGTGTGTCAATAAGCTCAACAGCAGTCGCTGCCACCGATAAATCAAGCTGAAGAGCCGTCATTGTCGCATCTTTTGCGTGGTCATCGAACATCACGCCGTCGAAATGATCGTGCCAGACTGACAAAACTGGATTATATCGTCCTGCGGCGGCATCTTCAGCCGCGTCATTAGCTGCGTCTGCGACATAAATGAAACGTCCTGCGCCGCGCCCGATTTCATACGCTATGCGGCGGCTGCGTTCGCATGGCAGCCCATAGGCGAAAATTTCACCAAGCAGCCCTCCGAAAATATCAGCACACGCATCAACTGATTCCGGACGAGAGTTTTCGGTATCGTTAAGCTCGCTAAGATAACGGCGGACAGTATCACGAAGGTCATCGCCGCATCCGGCGCGTTTTGATACACGGCGGGCGGCGGGAAGTAAAAGACGTGCACGAAGCCTCCTTACACCCCGCTCGTCAAGCACATCGTCCTCCAGCTTCCCCTCGGTGAGAAGCGCGGCAACTCCGGCACAGTAGTCAAGGATATCGCTGTCGACTAATGTCAAAGCCAGTCGTCCCCTCACCGGGTGCATGGGGCAGCGCATACGCTTAATATTGCCACGCGCGCCCGTAATCGCTGTGCGTACTAAAGCCAGGAAAACTATATCATAGCTGAGGGTCAGCGTTGAGCTAAATCCGCATCGGCTTTTCATTGTACGGCAGAGACCGCAGTAAAAAGCGCGGTAATAATCGCTCTCGCGAACCTTAAGCTCCGGGTTGTGTGCTTTTACGTATCCGAACACGAAAGGATCAACCTCCGCCGCACTAAAAGACAGCGCGAATACATGTGATAATACATATTAAATAATATAACAAATAGCGAATCTTTTCAATAGCTATTTTGTTAAACTCTGCCGAGCTATACTCCACTTGTATTCCTGCGGCAACAGATAATGTCAGAATCGAAAGCGCGGCGATGTGCTCGGGGGCACATTCGCTGCGTTTTTGTGAATATCAGCTGTTTTTCTTTTTTTGTGGGTTTTGTCTGCGCCTTTGTGCGAAATTGCTGATGCTTTCGTCGAAATAGCCCTTCTCATACCCCTCGCGTATGAAGTTGAAGACCTCATTTTCGTTCGGGCCGACCATTTCAGGCGTATCGCCGAAAAACATAGCTCCGCGCTGCTCTTTTGTATATGGTTTCCACTCCGGCATCGGCGTGCCGTCCGCGTCAAGACCGTTCGGGTTTCCGGTTTTCGCGAAATTCGTCCAGTAGTTGCACATCATCCGCGCAAGATCGTAGTGTTTGCCCTTGAAAGGCCGCCAGCATTTGGCGAGTGTTTCAAAGACGAACCACAGCTCGGAGGAGTGGAAAGCGCCGGGGTAGTCCCAGCCCGGGATTTCCGGATCAAATATGTAGTAGTAAGCGTCGCTTGTCTCATATTTGCTGTTGTTGTCAAGGAGAAGGACATCGCCAAGCTCAAAGCCGTTGAATGTTCCCTTAGCTTTCATTTCCTCAAGCGTTGCGGACTCTTTCTTTATGAGGGCAAGGTATTCTTCTGCATGCTCACCGAAAGTCCTTTTTGCGTATTCTTCAAGCTCCTCGAGTGTGTTACCCCGTGGAACAATGGGAAACTCATCGGCTGTGTGGCCAACCATGAGAGCCATTTTGTTGCGGGTGTTGTTTTTAAAGTAATTAACGGGGTAATCCGGCATGAAACTGTCGCCGACGACAGTTCCCCATTGGTATCCGCCCCCGCTTGTAACAGCAGCTTCAAAGACTGTTTTCGCGTCAAGCATGCGGACCTCAGCAAGCGATTTTACGCCGAGATCCTTAAGTAAGCGAAAACCCTGCTGCTCCGCTTCTTCAATTGTCAGGGAAAAAGATGATGGCGGAAGCATACCGCCGCTGCTTTGGAGGATGGCTTTTTGGAATAGCCCCTTGTTTTGCGGCGAGGCAACCTGTATAAGCGTGCTTCCACCTCCGGCAGACTGACCGAAAACAGTAATGTTATCAGGGTCACCACCGAAAGCGGCTATGTTGCGCTTTATCCATTGAATACCGGCTTGCTGATCAAGGTGTCCGAAGTTTGCCGGTTTTTCTGGGTTCTCGGCTGTAATTTCGGGGTGGCAGAGGAATCCGAAAACATTGAGACGGTAGTTAATCGAAACGAGGATGACACCGCGGCGTGCTATGCGCTCGCCGTCAAACTCCATTTCGGACGGATAACCGCACATAAGGCCGCCACCGAAAATCCATACCATGACCGGAAACTTCTCATCCCCTGTTTTTGCGGGGGTCCAGATGTTGAGATAGAGGCAGTCTTCGCTCATCGGGTGGTCCGGGTCAACATGCCATTCGCGGTCATATAAAGCGTTTGGATCGGCTTTTATCGAATACTGCATTGCCATTGGAGCGAACTCGTAACATTCAAGCGTGCCATCCCAGTCATAGGCAGGCATCGGTGCGTGCCAGCGTAATTTACCAACCGGAGGTGCGGCAAAGGGAATGCCCTTGAAGACAGTGATACGCGGATCAGCGGCAGGAAAGCCCCTTACCCAGCCGTTTTCCGTTCTAACTTTTCTGAGCATTTTATGTGCCTCTTCTTCTACTTGTTATTAATAAGTATATCTGCAAAAAATTATCTTATGGCGGTTTACACACTGTCAATCATAATAAAAATGTTTTAGCTTTATATCGAAATTTTTGTGAACTTTTTTTAAAAATTCGACAGATGGCACTTGACAATCAACTGACTGTGTGATATTATTATCTCAGTATTTGAAAGGTGGCTTACGTATTATGCTGAGGATTGAAAACCTGACCAAATCGTATAAAAAAGGAAAACCTGCTGTAAAGGGCTTATCTTTGCATGTAGAAGCCGGGGATATTTACGGTTTCATCGGACACAACGGCGCCGGTAAGACCACAACGATGCGTGCTGTCATTGGCGCGCTTGATTTTGAAGAGGGCGATATATTCATTGACGGGCGTTCGATTAAGGATGATCCGATTTACTGCAAATCGGTGACGGCATATATACCCGATACGCCAGCCCCGGATGAATTTTTGACGGGTGCACAATATCTTGCCTTTATCGGCGACATTTTCGGTGTTAATCCGGTAAAGCGCCAGCAGCTTGTTGAGCAATACATACACCGATTTGAAATTAATAATGTCCTTGACAATTTAATTTCCTCATATTCGCACGGTATGAAACAAAAGCTTGTTGTAATATCAGCGCTTATTCACAGCCCGAAGCTTCTTGTGCTCGATGAGCCGTTTGTCGGACTTGACCCCAAGGCATCGCATAATCTTAAGC